>Ga0180431_10000301_pt1 | contig 71023 bp, 56 predicted proteins | sample SS_ome_11_FD_132459 | JGI IMG/M metagenome (GOLD analysis project Ga0180431, IMG submission 132459) | Hypersaline lake sediment archaeal communities from the Salton Sea, California, USA - SS_1_MS_1 metaG | ecosystem: Environmental > Aquatic > Non-marine Saline and Alkaline > Hypersaline >...
CTATTTATCCCGGGACCTCTCCGGCGGACATGGAAAATCTGGTTACCCGTCCGCTGGAAAAACAGCTGAAGGGTGTTGACGGGGTTAAAGAGATCAGTAGTCAATCCATCCAGGACTACTCTTCCATATTTATCGAGTTCGAACTCTCCGTGGATGACCTGCAGGCCTACCTCGATGTGAAGCAGGCCGTGGACGATGCGTTGTCCGACCTGCCGTCCGATCTTCCCCGGGGCCCTGAAATTTCTCGGATCGATGTTTCGGAGATCCCGATTCTCTATCTCAACTTGTCCGGAGATCTGGGATTGGTCAAGCTCAAGGAATATGCCGAATTCCTTCAGGACGAGATAGAGGCATTGGAGGAAATCTCCAGGGTAGATATCGCCGGCGCGCTGGATCGTGAAATCCAGATCAACGTCGATCTTTATAAAATGCAGGCCGCCGGATTGTCCTTCAATTCCATCCAGGGTGCCGTCGCGCAGGAGAACCTGACGATTTCCAGCGGGCAGATCGATGAAAGGGCTGTGAAACGCAATCTTCGGGTTGTGGGGGAATTTGAAAACATCGGGCAGATCCGGGATATCCACCTTCAAAACGGCATTTATTTAAAAGATATCGCGGAGGTCGTCGATGGTTATGCCGACCGGGCGAGTTATGCCAGGCTTGGCTCCCAGGACGTCATCACGATCAATGTCATCAAGAAGAGCGGCAAAAACCTGATTTACGCCGTGGATAAGATAAAAGATATCGTTGCGGACTTCGAACGTACGGCGCCTGAAAACCTGATTATCACCATAACCGGGGATTCCAGCGCGCAGACCCGGAACAGCGTCAGCGATCTGTTCAATTCGATTATCCTGGGATTCCTGGTCGTCGTATTGGTGCTGATGTTCTTCATGGGACGCACAAATGCCCTTTTTGTCGGTGTCGCCATCCCGCTGTCCATGCTGACGGCGTTCATTTTTATCCCTATCGTGGGATTCACGTTGAATATGGTCGTCATGATGTCCTTTATCATGGTTCTCGGGATCGTTGTGGACAACTCCATCGTGGTCGTGGAAAACATCTATCGGCATTTCACCACGACACCCGATCTTCCCATCATTCCCGCCACCAAACGGGGAGTGAAAGAGGTGGCGCTGGCGGTTTTCACCGGGACGCTGACGACGATGGCTCCCTTTGCCCCGCTCATATTCATGCCCGGGATCGCGGGGAAATTCATGTCTTTTCTTCCGGTCACGATCATCATCACCCTGACCGCATCCATGTTTGTGGCCTATGTGATCAATCCGGTTTTCGCCGTTTCTTTCATGAAATACGAGGATCCTGACGAAAAGAGGGATGCGGGCCGAAAAATCACTCGAAAAACCCTGCTGGTTTATCTGGGGATCGGAATCCTCACCGTTGTTTTCTATCTGACCGGTCAAAGGCTGCTCGGGAATCTCATGGTTTTGGGATTCTTCATCTATTTGCTGGACAGGATCGCTATTCCTCCCCTGGTCGATAAATTCCAATGCTGTGTCCTCCCCCGTATGATCTCGGCCTATAAGAAAACCCTGACTTTCGTCCTTCGCGGCAGGCGTCCCTACGCCGTTGTGGGGGGGGTCGTATCCCTGTTTTTCTTTTCTTTCATCCTTCTGGGAATCAAGACGCCGAGAATCGTCTTCTTCCCTTCAGGCGAGCCCAATTCCATTTTCGCCTATATCACGATGCCGGAAGGAACTCATATCGATGTCACCAATGAAGTCAGCAGACAAGTTGAAGACATCGTATTCAACGTTATCGGACGGGACAATCCCGATGTGGAGTCCGTTGTGACCAACGTGGCGGTGAACGCGGGAAGCGGCATGTTTGAGCGCTTCACCCAGGACAAGCTGGCCAAGGTCACGGTCACCTTTCTGGAATATAAGTACCGGACGGGTCCGTCGACCTATACGTACATGAACGTCCTTCGGGAAAAGGTCCGTTCCATCCCGGGCGCGAAGATCCGGATCGACCGCGAAGCGGGCGGCCCTCCGACCGGGATGCCGATCAATATCGAGATCAGCGGCGACGACATCGAAGAAATGATCGCGATCTCCCAGCGTTTGGAAAAGTTCATCGCCTCTTTGAACATCGAGGGCATCGAAGAACTCAAGTCGAGCATGGAGATCAACAAACCCGAACTCATCCTTCATATCGACCGCGACAAAGCCAACCGTCTCGGGATCAGCACCGCCCGGATTGGGATAATGCTGCGCACCGCGGTATTCGGAACGGAGATATCGAAGTTCAAGGAAGGGGAGGAGGAATATCCCATCCAGGTGCGTTTGGATGAAAAATACCGTCATGACATCGATGTCCTGCTCAGCCAAACCATCACCATCCCTTCTCAGGGAAACGGGCCGCCGAAAAAGATTCCGCTCTCCGCCGTCGCCGAGGTCGCCTACCAGTCCACTCATGGCGGCATCACCCGGATCGACAATAAGCGCGTCATCACGCTTTCCTCCAATGTCGTGCGTGGTTTCAACGCCAATGAAATCATCTGGCGGATCAGACAGCATCTGCCGGAGTTCGAACTGGCGCCGGGGTATACCGTCGCGTTCACGGGAGAACAGGATATGCAGGCCGAAGTGGGGAACTATCTTGTCAAAGCGCTTTTTATCGCGATGGCGTTGATCTTCATCATTCTGGTCGCTCAGTTCAATTCGCTCTCCAAGCCCCTGATCATCATCACTCAGATATTCTTCAGTTTCACGGGTGTGTTCCTCGGATTCGTTTTATTCGGCATCGATATTTCCATCATCATGACGGGCATGGGGATCATCGCCGTGGCGGGGATCGTCGTGAAAAACGGAATCATTCTTGTGGATTATGCCGATAATCTGACCGCCGGAGCCGCCGATAAAACCGAAATGATCATTCAAGCCGGAGCCACGCGTCTTACTCCCGTGCTCTTGACGGCGTTGTCCACCATCCTGGGGCTTTTTCCCCTTGCCATAGGAATCAACATCAACTTCGTGACGCTGTTTACCGATTTGAACCCGCAGATCTATTTCGGCGGGGATAACGCCGCTTTCTGGAACTCGCTGGCGTGGACGATTATTTTCGGGCTCGTGTTTGCGACGGTTCTGACGCTGATCGTGGTGCCGGCCATGTACAAGATCGGATATGTCCGAAAAGAGAAAAGCCGGTAACGGTTTCACCGGGCGTGCTTTCGTTTGACCCGAAAGGCTTTCCTCCATTGGAATGCAGTGAAATCGACCGCTTTATTTTAGTCCCCCGGCCGTTATATAATGATCGTGAAAATTTCGGAAAATCGATCCGATCCGGGAACCGAAACTCAACTTCCCGAGGATTCCGAGACCCAAAATGCACATCATCTTATATATCGGCATTGTCCAAGCTCTCTTCGCAAGTCTGGTGCTGGGAACCAAAAAGCCGAAACAGCCGTCCGACAAGATCCTGACGACATGGTTTCTGTTGATCGCGTTTCAGTTTCTGGTCGAAATATCAACGATTCAGTTCACGAATTTCAGATTTACGCACAGTATTTTGATCAGAGTGGGCGGCACCCTGCCCTTGATATACGGTCCTTTCCTTTACATTTATGCCCGGATGCTGATTTCGGAAAGACAGGTGTTCAAAAAGTCATATTGGTTTCATTTCATTCCCTTCGTCCTTTTCAGCCTGTCGAACTGTATCCTGCCGGAAAGCGTTTTCATTCTCAGGTCGGGCGGCGGTATCACTCCCCGATTAGGTATTAAAATATATATGTCTCTTGTCGTCTTTTCGATCCTGTTTTACTGTTTTGTGGTTCTGCGGCTGCTGAAAAAGCATGAAGCCAACCTGCATGATTTCTTTTCATACAGCTCCGCCAAAATCGATCTCCATTGGCTGCGAACCGCGGCCTTCAGTTTCGCTCTGGCCTATTCCTTTCTCATCGTCACCGGACTTCTGAGGATATTCAGCCGCCGGGAGTTCGTCACACCCTTGATATGGCCGGATCTCGGCTTGATATTTTTTGTTTTCGCCTTTTCCTATTTCGGATTCAAACAAGCGGTTATTTTCGATCAGCCGGCGGCCAGGCAGGTCCACATTGCCGGTCCGGTTCTGCAAGACAATAACACGGGCGAAGAGAAAAAGATGATGAAGTACGAAAAATCGGGATTGAGCGAAGATAGAGCCAGGAGTTATCTGGAGATTTTGCTTCACTACATGGAAGAGAAAAAACCCTTTTTGAACGCGGAGCTGACGATCCAGGACGTGGCGGGATCGCTCGGGATACCCAAACATCATCTAACCCAGGCAATCAACGAAAAGCTCCATAAAAACTTCTACACCTTGGTCAATGAATATCGTGTTGAAGACGTGAAGGAAAGGTTGCTGAAGGAAAAATTCAAAAACATAACCCTTTTGGCGATCGCCTATGAATCCGGGTTCAATTCCAAATCCGGATTCAATTCCATTTTTAAGAAGATCACCGGGATGACCCCCACGGAATACCGAAAAGCCCATACCGTCCCGGGATAATCCGTTGAATCCGGACTCTCACCTTTTTTCTTCAAAAAACGCTTTTTCGTCAAATATGCCGGAGGGCGGATTTTTCCGGCGTTTAAAGGCCCAACGGAATCTTTTTTACCTGCGAAAGATTCTTGAGTGCGCCTTTTCTGCCGGCATCGATGATTTTTTTCGTGTCCGAAAAGTCGAGTGAATCGATGTCGATCTTGATCCTGAGGATGAAGTCCGCTTTTTGGATCTTTTCTTCGAGGGCGCTGCTGCTCATGATTTCCATCAACCGCTGGATAAGAACGAACGTGTTCTTAATGTTTGTTTGGGCGACATGCTTTACCCTCCTGTGGATATCGACAAGTACGGTCGTGTCGGCGCCGAGCGTGCGTGCGATTTTCACGGGAGCGTTGTCGATGAATCCTCCATCCACCAGCAGCATGCCCTCATGTTTAACGGGTTCGAATATAAGCGGCAGCGACATGGTGGCTCTGAGCGCTTTGTACAGCGGACCGGTTTTAAAAATGACTTCTTTTCCCGAAAGAAGATCGACGGCATTGCAGGCAAATTGGATCGGAAGTTCTTCGATGAGGATTTCTCCCACCAGAGATTTCAGATATCTTTCAATGCTGTCCTCTCTGTCGAGTCCCATCTTCTTCAGCAGTTGATCGCGGTAGTTTTTTATGATCAAGTAATCCCGCATGGTTTTTGGCGTTTTCAAGTTGGAGGGCAGCTTTATTTTCTCGAGGAAATTCTCAAAGCTCAGATCATCCGCGGTGACTTTTAAACGATCGGGAGAGAAACCGCGGGCGTAAAGCCCGCCGACGATTCCACCCATGGAAGTACCGACGATGATATCGGGGATCAACCCGATCTCGTGGAAAACATCAAGGATGCCTATATGGACGAGGCCTCTTGCTCCCCCCCCCATTAAAATCAAAGCCCATTTATTTTTGATGCGAACCATCCTTTTGCGCACGTGAAAAAATTATAGGATATATACTTTCCGTTTTCAAGAATGAGGCGAAGAGAGGACATGATGAATCATCATTCAACTCTTTCGCCGGTTCTCCGACTAATTTGATATTGTGATTCCCATCGCGGTTTGACTTGTCATAGAGTCTCGGTTCCATGTACACTAACGACAACAAACCGACGCTTAGGGGATGGAAAGATCTATCGGCTGTGAAATCATGAGATGAGTTGAAGATGCGAACAATACGGCGGTCACTCCCGTTTTCCGGGATTAGCGACCTAATGAAATACGCGAGGATATTTTTATTCATCTCATTATCCTTCTCACTCTTGAATCGCCCGGTTTTTTCCCAGGAGTCACGCAAGAAAACGATCGGACATGATGTCGCCGTCATCGCGGTATCCTTCGCCGTCACCGTTCAGGATCGGCGCGGTCGATCCGTCAATGATCTGACCCGGGAAGATTTCTCGGTTTTCGAGAACGGAGAGAAGCGGGAAATCACTTATTTCAGCCGGGATTTCGAGGCCCCCGTGAGCCTCACCGTCCTGCTCGACGTGAGCGGCAGTATGGCCCTGTTGAACAAGCTGGAGGAATGCAAGAAAGTCCTGGCTTTCCTCGCTGCATCCCTGATGAGGCCTTGCGACGAAATCTCTTTGCTGATCTTCGCCGACGGTGAAGTGGAAGTCGCCGTGGATTTTTCGCGGTCGAGGAGGGATTTTGTATCCGTTCTGGAAAAAACCGAAGCTTATGGTCAGACCGCTTTGAATGATGCGGTGGCGGTGTCTCCCGAATATGCCAACAAGGGGACGAATGAAAAACGGGCTTTGCTCCTCATTACGGACGGGATCGAGAACGACAGCCAGTATTCTTATGATCAGGCCGTCGAGATCGCCGGGAGAGTGGATGTTCCGATCTATACTATCGGGTACAAGATCCCTTTGAGTGAACAGGTTTTGAGAAAATATAAGCGGATTCCGGCCTTGACCCCATCCGGGATCATCAGCTCTTTGGAGTCTTTCTCTAATGCAACCGGAGGCCGCGCATTTTTTCTCACCCAACCGGAGGAATTGAGGCCGGTTTTCATACGCATCAAACAGGAGCTCAGCTATCAATATATATTGGGTTATACTTCCCACAGCGATCCCAACGGCGGTTTTCGACAGATCGACGTCACGACATCCAAGCGCCGCTTCAAAGTTCGTACGCGTGAAGGATATTACAGCGGCGACAAGTTGACGGAGGATGTACGTCCCCGGGCTGATGCCGTCGGTAAAACGCCGGGGGAGGGGGAATTGAAGGTCGCTGCGGATTTTCGTCTGAATCCACACGGCGAATATTTTGGAGAAAAACGAAATGAAGAGCGGTTCGGATACCAACCGGAGTCCGTTCATCAAGAAAAGTAAAAGGGAGGCGGTAATGAAAAGAAAATGGATTTTTATGGGATGTGCGATCGTGGCGGCAGTGGTCGTCTTCACGGGGTGCGCCACCCAAAAATATGTTCTTCAGGAAGTCGCGGTTCTGGATAAAAAGGTCGAAGGCGTGGAGAGCTCCATCGAAGAGAACCAGAAAAGGATCAAGGAGCATGATGATCGGTTGAGTTCGCTGGGCTCGCTGATCACGGAGCAGAAAGCCGAAATGGGCAAATATGACAGCGCGATCCTGGAAGTCAAGAAGCAGATCCAGGGCAATCTCGTTTTTGAAGAGATGCTGCGGAACAACGATGCGACCTTTGCCTTTGATAATTCCGAACTCGCTCCCGAAGCAAAAGGCCGACTGGACGCGTTCGTCGAGATGCTGATCGCTCAGGATAAAGGTGTCTATCTTGAAATCCAGGGCCATACGGACAGCACCGGGCCGGCGGCTTGGAATATGACCCTGGGGAGGAAAAGAGCGGAAGCCGTGCGGGATTACCTCCACAAAAAGCATTTCATACCGCTGCACCGGATGGAGGTGATCAGCTACGGAAGCGAACAACCGATCGGTGATAACGCCACGCGTGAAGGTCGTGCGCAGAACCGGCGTGTGGTTATCCTGGTGTACGAATAATCCGCCGGTGCGCCCGGCATCCATTTGCTGAGAGCCCACGGCCGGTTCCGTCCTCCGGATTGATATGCCGCGATCTTAAAATGTGACGGGATTGGATGTGTACGGCCGTCGAGCTGTACCTGTTTGGCCGCTCCGATTTTCCCCCGGAGGCTTTCCGGACCCGGTAAACGGTTTTACCTGATCGCGAATTTGAACGCGATTTTATCATCACAAAACAACCTTGCAACCTTTTTCTAAGGGAGTCGTCTATACATATGTATTTATGGAGAATAGATATCGGAGGGATCGATATGATTGAACTGACGCGAAACGAAGAATGGATCCTGCTTTCCATCTGGAAGCTCAAAGAAAATGCCTATGGGGTCACGATCCGGCAGAGCTTTAAACGCATCACCGGGAAGACGCTGAATTTCGGTTCGCTCTACAACACTCTTTACCGCATGGTTCAAAGAGGCCTTGTTTCATCCGGAGAAAGTGATCCTCAGGCCAGACCGGGAGGGCGCAGGCGGATTCTATACATGTTGACGGAGGCGGGAGATAAAGCTTTAGCCGAGGCGCAGGAAACCCAGCGATCGGCTTGGAGTGATGTCCCGGATTTTGCATTCATGAAGGGAAAATGAAGCCCCCCCCCGATCGCCTCCCAAGGTTTTTCCGCTGGATTCTCCGCCGGTTGTCCGTCTATGAGCATCTCTTCGCCATCAGCGATGATTATTCCGTTGAATATGAACGTATCCGGATACGATACGGCTCGCTTCGGGCCGGCTTGTGGTTGTGCGGGAGCACCTTTTCAGCGCTGCTTCATTACCTCGGGCTCTCAGCTTATTGGAGTATGGTTATGGTAAAAAATTATTTGAAGATCGCGGTACGCAATGTCCAAAAGAATCGGCTTCATGCATTCATCAATATCGCCGGGCTGACTATTGGCATGACCTGTGTCATCCTGCTGTTTCTGTGGGCTCAGGATGAATTGAGTTATGATGCTTTCCACACCGATATCGATGACATCTATCTGGTGGCGTCTCGCATTCGACGGGGGGATACCGAAAACTTCAGCGCCGCCAATGTGCCCGGAATAGGGCCGCTGTTAGAGGAGAAATTTCCCGAAGTCGAACAGGCCGCCCGTTTTCTTTACGGCATGCGGACGTTCATTCTCAGCTCCGGCGATCGGACATTCTATGAGAGGCGCGTATTTCCCGGAGATCCTGAAGCGCTGAGGATGTTTACATTTTCTTTGAAGGCTGGTGATCCTGAAACGGCACTGTCCGATCCCAACTCATTGGTGCTTTCGGAACGCACCGCGAAAAAGTATTTCGGCACTGAAAATCCGCTCGGGAAGATCATAACCGTTAATAATGAATTTCCCATGACCGTGGCCGGCGTGATGAAGGAAATTCCCCGTAATTCCACGTTTCGCTTCGATGTTTTGATGCCCCTGGAATTTTATGCCCAGAGGACCCAGGATGATCTTCGCTCTTATTCCAATCAAAACTATTTCGTTTTCGTCAGGCTTCGAAAAGATGCTTCGGCGGTGAATCTGAACCTGAAGATAAAAGAACTTGCTGCGGAGATGTTCCCGGATGATGATTTTACCCCGGAACTGTGTCCGTTTTCCCGCTTTCATCTCTACCGGTTGGGAGAAGGGGGGGGGAGCATTGAGCAGATTCGTCTGGTTGTTTTTATCGGCATGTTTATTCTTCTGATCGCCTGCATCAATTTCATGAACCTGACGACGGCACGATCCGGAAAGCGATCCAAGGAGATCGGGATGCGGAAAGTCATTGGGGCTCTCCGGACGGATATCGTCAAGCAGTTCTATTTCGAGACCTTTCTCCTGGTTCTCATATCGATGGTTTCGACGCTATTCTTGACCCGTGCCGTGCTGCCGGCGTTCAATGCTCTTTTTCAAAAGGCGCTCAATTTAAACATGCTTCAAAATCCTTTATTGGCTCTTTTTCTATTCGGGATTTCATTCATTGTCATCCTGTTGGCCGGGAGTTACCCGGCCTTGTTCATGTCGGTTTTTCCTCCCCTGCGCATTATCAAGGGGGGGGCCGGATTGTCCCGTCCGAAATCGGCTCTCCGCCGAACTCTGGTCGTGTTCCAGTTTGCGCTGGCGATCGGGCTGATCGTGTTCGCGGCCGGTGTTTATCGGCAGCTCGACCACCTGCAAACCATGGATCTCGGTTATGACATGCAAAACATCCTGTTCTTTTCGAATCGAGGGGCATTGAAGGATGCATATCCTATGGCAAAAAATGAATTCCTGGGCATACCGGGGGTGGAGAGGGTCACGACCGCTTCGACCTATCTGACCGGTGGACGTTGGACCAGCTCCCGATGGGGATGGGAGGGAAAGGATCCGAATTACAAACCAACGGTGACCATGCTCAGCGTGGACTCCGATTTTCTGGAAACCTTCGATATATCACTCCTCGCGGGGCGCTCCTTCCGGCGCGAGGAAGACCTGAAGGGAAATACCGACCAGATTCTTATCAACAAGAAATTGGCCGGCATGCTTGGGAAGGATTACGGCATCGGTGCCGGCATGACTTATTCCGAAAGGCGTTATTCCATTATCGGCATCATCGAAGACATCATCCCCAATCCGCGCTGGCGGATGGACGAGCCGCTGGTCATATTCCAGAGGCCCGACCGTTACAATTATATTTTTTTGAAAATCCGGTCGAATGATGTTTCAGGGGTGCTAGGATCGGTGAAGGGCGTTTTCGAAAGGCTCAATCCATCCATTCCCTTCGGGTACGATTTCATGGATGAAGAGTATGCCAATCAGTTTTCCTTCGTCCGTAGAACCCGTGCCATGATCATCACCTCCGCTCTGCTGGCGGTGTTTGTTTCCTGTCTGGGCCTTTTCGGGCTTGCCGCCTTTAATACCGAACAGAGAACCAAGGAGGTCGGGATCCGCAAGGCGCTTGGCTCCTCGGTTTCACGGATCGTGCTGCTGCTGTCGAAGGACCTGACCATCCTGGTTCTGCTGGCTAATGTATTCGCCTGGCCCGCGGCCTGGTGGCTGCTGGATCATTGGTTGAAGGATTTTATCTACCGGGTGGATATCAACCTCGGCATCTTTTTGGCCGGAGGTGCTTCCGCTATGCTGATCGCAATCGTCACCGTCGGTTTTCAGGCGTTAAAGGCCGCCGCCGCCGATCCGGTGGAATCACTTCGATACGAGTGATTCCTGAAGATCCAACCGTGAATCGCTGTGGAAATTTGCCTATAATCGCACGGAGCGCCGTTCGATTAAACAATAAATCAAGCTTGAATTCTATATGATTTCATTATATTATAGCCAAAATCATTTCTGTTTCGGGTTTTAAGTATTGATTGAGAGGAGAGAACATGAAAAAAAGTCTTATACTACTCGTGTTGGTTTTTTGCGTTGTTCCCCTGACCTTCGGGCAGATTGTAACCAACGGAAACCAGAGCGCCCAATACATGCGCATGATGTCGCGTAACGCATCTACGGATATCGATGCGGTGTACTATAATCCCGCAGGCTTGACACACTTGGAAGACGGCTTTCATCTTGCCATCCACAATCAGACGATCTTCCAGGAAAAAACCGTTGAAAGCGGTTATCCTCTGCTGAATGACGCGACCTATATCGGCGAGGTCAAGGTTCCCGTTTTTCCGAATGCCTATGCGGTCTACAAGAAAGACAAGTTTGCTCTGTCCTTCGGTTTCGGTCCCAATGCCGGCGGCGGCAGCGCGGATTTCGCGAACGGACTGCCTTCCTTCGAGATCCCGATTTCCGGTCTTCCCGCTATGCTGAGCGCCATGGGACTTCCGACTTCGGCCTACTCCGCCGATATCGCTTTCAATGGAAGCTCCATCTTCTTCGGTTTCCAGGCGAATGCCTCCTATGCCGTCAGCGATATGCTTTCCGCTTCCGTCGGTTTCCGCTATCTCCAGGCGACCAATACCTATGAGGGCTCTATCCAGAACATCCTGATCAATCCCATGCACCCGCTGATCAATCCCACCGGGGATTTGATCTCCGCGGTTCAGTTCTTTACGGTCGCCGGACTGCCCCAGTATGCGGCCATGGTCGGCGATGCCGCCGTTGACGTCAAACAGACCGGAACCGCTTTCCAGCCTATCCTGGGTCTCTATTTCACTCCGGTCGAGCAATTGGGTATCAGCATCCGCTACGAATTCGCGGCCAAACTCGAATTGGAAAACGACAGTACCATCGATGATACCGGCATGTTCCCGGACGGAGAGGTTACACGAAATGATGTCCCGGGCCTTCTTGCTTTGGGACTCGGATATGAAATCACCCCGCAACTGAAGGCGATTCTTTCCGGATCCTTCTTTTTCGAAAAGCAGGCGGACCTGGGCGGTGCGGAAGAACTGATCGATAACAATTCCTTCTCCGCTGCCATCGGGATCGAATATGATCTCAATGAAATGATCACCCTCAGTGCCGGCACCGAAATGAGCAAGGTAAGTGTCAACGACGATTATCAGTCCGATCTCTCCCACGAACTCTCCGCTCAAACCATCGGTTTTGGAGGACAGGTCAAATTCACGCCTAACCTGGATCTGAATCTCGGCGGGATATTTGTGATCTACCAAGATTCCGAGATATCCGTCGTTGATCCCATGGTGGGTTCCTATATGGATAAATACACGCGTACAACCTGGGGCTTTGCCCTCGGATTCGGGTATCATTTCTGATCCGTGTCTCCGTGCGGATTGAATCCGCATACCGGATAGAGAATAATCTTCCGGAGAGCGGCTTGCCGCTCTCCGGTTTAACTTATTGATTCCTTGAAGCTAGCCCGGGATGTAATCGTCATGATTCTTCCCGGGCCGATTACATCGGGATCTTTTCTTTAGATCCTTTTTCCACGTATCTTTCATCTCTTCTCCATCAATGAGAAACGCCATCTGTCCCGAATCCGTTTTCACTGAGAAATGGATGCCTATGCCGTTTTTCCTTTGAAGGAAGGCGGAAGAGTATCCTATTGGGATATCAATGCTTCTTGGGGGTGTCAGGCCGGCAGGGATCGATTTCTTCCACCCTCGCCGCGGCTACGGCATCAGCCGCTGCATGAAATTGGGAAGCGCAAAGGCTCCTCTTGCCAGTTCGTGGTTGTAATATTTCAAGTCGGTAGGCAGGTGACCGGCGTGGAAGGGATCGGTTCTCGGATCGATCCCACGGGATGCGAAAGCGAAGCTGAACAGACCAAAGGGATAGGTCGGTATGCTTCCGAGATAAGCGAAGGTTTTCGGGAGAACCGTCCGCAGCCGACGGTGAATGAGAGCGATCGTATCCCGGTAGCGATGGTGGAACGGCGATTCGGTATGCGTGGTGAGGATGCCTTGGGAATTGAGTATCCGGCTGCAGCCGGCGTAAAAATCTTCGGAAAAAAGAACTTCGGCGGGACCGATGGGATCGGTGGAGTCTATGATTACGAGATCGAAAATTTCTTCTTCCTCTTCCTTTACGAAGGCGGCGCCGTCGTCTATCAGGATCCGCAGCCTCGGATCCTGGAACGAACATGCCGTACCCGGGAAAAATTTTTTTGCCGCGTCGACGACATCCTTATCGATCTCCACCATCACGACTTCCTTGATCTCAGGGTATTTAAGCACTTCTCGAGCGGTGCCACCATCACCGCCCCCTATGATCAGAACGCGCTCGGGTGATTTCAGTAACTGGAGAGGGACATGCGTCAGCAGTTCATGATATACGAACTCGTCTCCTTCTGTAAGCATAACCATGCCGTCGATCGTCATGACACGGCCGTAGACCGCCGTCTTCAGAACATCGATGGTCTGGAATGCCGTCCGTTTATGATAAAGATGCTCTTTTACCTTGAGCGTCAAACCCACGCCGTCGTCTATTTTTTCCGTATACCAGAGGTCCATGGCTTCTCCTCATTCCCACAGAGCGACGCCGGCGAAAACGCCTCCGTTAACGGAGACGCGATGTTCGGCCGCTTCTATGAGGATATCTTTTATGCGGCGGTGGCGCTTCTTGAATCCGGCTTCCGCCATCCGGGTTACCGCTGCTTCAGCTTCTCCGCGCGAAATCACCCCGCTTACCTCCATGATGAGGCCGGCTTCGCCTTCCTCCATGGGGAGAGCAACGGCGACCGCGGCGGAGATGATCTCTCCCGGAATTCGGGAGCCGTGGAAGGCATAGGCGACCGGAAGGAAAGATCCCGGCGGGATGGGGATGGGCTCGCTCTTTCGGCAGTAAGGGGGAACGATGCTGCTCATTTTGATCAGGTTCGTGTCCCCGATGCCGGCTTCGATCAGGCAATTGTCGAAGACATTTAGATCGGTAAGGCCTTCGGAGGTCGCAGAAATCAGAAAATATCGTTTGGGCGTCACTAACATGAAAGCTCCTTTATCCGCAGGGTTTATGCGCAAGCTTGCCGGGAGCATCGAAGAGCCCGCGTTTGATTTCCGTGACCGAGGTATTCGGTGACCGGAGATCGTCTTTGAGGCTGGTATGGATGATCCAGGGATCGATGGATTCACCGCAGGTGAAAATGTCGACGGCGGCATAACCGTATTCCGGCCAGGAGTGAACCGATACATGAGATTCGGCGATAACCACCACACCGGAGACGCCGTGAGGAGAGAAATGATGAAAGGTGCTGGCGACGATGGTGGCTTTCGCCTTTTCCACGGCCTCGATCATGGCTTTACTTATAAATTCCCGGTCATTTAAAAGATCACTGTCACATTCGTACAGTTCAACGAGTATCTGTCTTCCAAGGGCTTGCATGATAGCCTCCTTTACCAAAAGGTGTCGATTTGCCGTTCCAACTCGAACGGGTTTGAAAAAGGAATGGGGGCTAGATACTCAAGGATTGGGCGTATGCTGAGACCTTATACAGCATCACCCTCGCCTCCAACGAAAGGATGAACTCGATGAATTTTTCAGGTGAGATCTTTTTAGGTGTAAACATTGCGATACCATATATTTATATAACGTCCCCAATATACTGGAATTATGAAAAAAAACAAGTCTTTTTTGTCGGGCGGAAAAGAAAAAAATCGATGGGATGCGGCGTCTATATCGTTGTTTCCCTTGCACGGCGAGGGCGTCGTTTGCTCGGGTGTCGTACCGGAATCGAGCTGTGCTAGGAAGCCGGTACGGGGAGGGATCCCGGTTGATCAACATGGTTTGATCATTTCCCGGTCTTTTCCTATGCAAACGTTGACTCCGGACAGTCAAATGCTTACCATAAATTTGTTCATATCTCATTTAAAGGAATAAAAAAATGGCCTATAATCTTCGCAACCGAAATTTTCTCAAACTTCTGGATTTTTCTTCTCAGGAGATCCGCTTTCTCCTCGATCTTTCTCACGATCTCAAGAAAGCGAAATATATGGGAACCGAACAGGAAAGACTGTCCGGGAAGAATATCGCTCTGATTTTTGAGAAATCGTCCACCCGAACACGCTGTGCCTTCGAGGTCGCATCCTATGACCAGGGTGCGCAGGTTACATATCTGGGACCTACGGGAAGCCAGATCGGACACAAGGAATCCATGAAGGACACGGCACGTGTGCTGGGCCGCATGTACGATGGGATCGAATACCGGGGATTCGGACAGACGGTTGCCGAAGAGCTGGCGGCTTACTCCGGGGTTCCCGTCTGGAACGGACTGACAACGGAATTCCACCCCACACAGGTTCTGGCTGATCTGATGACCATGGAGGAATTCTCGGATAAACCGCTGCGCCGGATTTCGTTCGCCTATCTGGGGGATGCGCGGAACAACATGGGGAATTCGCTTATGATCGGGGCGGCCAAAATGGGATTGGATTTCCGAGCCGTGGCTCCCAAAGAATTGCAGCCGGCGGACGACCTCGCGAAAGAAGCCTTAACGATCGCGCATTCGACGGGCGCCCGTATTACCCTGACGGAAAACATCAATGACGGGGTCGAGGGATGTGATTTCCTCTATACAGATGTCTGGGTTTCCATGGGTGAGGCTGCCGAAGCCTGGGAATCGCGTATCCGTCTGCTCAAAGACTATCAGGTCAACGGTGATGTTATGAAAGCAACCGGCAATCCCGATACGAAATTTATGCACTGCCTGCCGGCGTTCCATAACCGGGAGACCAAGATCGGCGAACAGATCTACCAGAAATTCGGCTTGGAAAGCATGGAAGTCAGTGAGGACGTTTTCGAATCTCCGGCTTCGATTGTTTTCGATGAAGCTGAAAACCGGATCCATACCGCCAAAGCCGTCATGGTCGCCACCCTGGGAAGCTGACGCGATCTTTTTTTATTGGATTTTGATGTAAGCTTTAATCGCTGAGGATAGAAATCGCCGGACAATCCGCGGAAGCGCCCTCTTTTCACGCGGATGAGAGACGAGGGGGCGAAACACGGCGAGGGATGGACACCCTATTTAGGAAAATAAGGACAGCGGCTTCCGTGGCACTGGGCGTTGAGTCCGTGATTCCGGCACCTGCCCGCCATGACCGCGGAGGGAAGTTCATAGCCTAATTTGCGGAGGGATATGACCGCCAGGGTCAGAGTCGCATATGTACTGAGCGCACAGCACCTCGGTCCGCCGAGCTTGCCCACACGATGGATGGCTTCGCCGGCTGATATCAGCGCGGAAGAGCGCTCTTCCTTTTTAAAAGGAGTGGAGCGGAGGACAATGCTGACGGCGGTTCCCAAACCAGCCGCCGCACCGCAGGTTCCGAGAAATCCGCAGGCCCCCGCGGGGACCATCAGTCCCCGTTTCAAGGCCTCTTTAATCTGGGCTTCGGTGAAATCGTACCCGCTGTTTTTTAAGGCGGCGATGAGGATCCCACCCACCAGACCGTGATGCCAGGGGCCGTGAAAGGGGAGGTTTTCGGAGGCTGTCCAACTTTTTCTCAACTCTTCGATGACGGCTTCATACATCGCGACGGGATCCTTTTCCTTCCGGTTTGGGACCACATCGAAAAGCCGCGGCATGAATCGGGCGTAATCTTCTCCGGTCAAATCATCACATGCCAGGGCCGTGGACATGAAATCGTCATATCCGTCGATCTTGGCGCATTCTTCGAATTCACTGGGTTTCATCATTTATTCCTTTCCGTATTTGAAACGGGAGCCGGATTGCGAGGCTTTTGAGCTCCTTTGATTCGGTGGTGATCCAGGTATTTGCGATAGACCTGATTGATCCGTTCGAGTCTTTGGGCGTCGACCCGGTAGTAGGAAGAGGTCTTCTCTTTTCTGACGGAGAGAAGGCCGCCGCTTTTAAGAGCATTGAGATGATGCGATGCCAGCTGCTGGGAGACGCTCAGATCCCGCAAGATCTCGCTGACTCGCTTTTCCCCCTTGGATAAAAGGCATATGATGCGCAGCCGGTTGGGATCGGATATCAACCTGAGATCCTCCGCCAGCCCCGCGATTCCGGGATCGCGGACACATGGATGCATATCTTTTTCAGACACCGTCGCGGCTCCTTTACAAATTAATGTTTTTACAAACCGCAATTTGTATTATAGGGGATATACATGCGAAAATCAATCTTTTCGGACCATATGAGCAAGTCGGCGGCTCATGAAACCGCAGTCGACTATGCCGATCCGCCCGTTGCGCGGTTGACGTGGTGATATAGGCTCGCCCGGAGGGTGAAGAATGTCGATAATTGAAATAGAAGGTTTTTTTAACACGTATCGACATTCTTCATGAATAGCTCAGGTTAGGATGGTTATTTCTTTGGGGATGACCCTGAGTGCAACCGGCGTTTGCCCCAAAAGTTCTCCGTCGGCCATCAAAAGCAGGGGAGGATCTCCGGCCAGGTTGATCGTCTCGGATTTGATGTTGACGACCTTGGGATGCTTGAGATGAGAGCCTGAGAAAATCCGGCTGAATATGGAAATGATGTCGCGGCGATTGACTTGATTGAAGAGAACGAGATCGACTTGCCCGTCGGCCGTGTCGGCCAAGGGCGCGATCATCATGTTCCCTCCCGTGTATTTGGAATTGGAAAGAACCAGGGCGCTGTTCATGTATGTCGTGGAATCTCCCCGGGTTTCGATGTCAATCCGGTTTTTCATCCCTTTGGCCAGCCGAATGAGAACAGCCAGACTGTAACCGGCGGAACCGAGGAATTTCAGGCGCTGATTGGTCAGGCGGAGGATATCGGCGATCAAGCCGATCCCCACGATATTCAAGGAATAGCGGCGGACCGTTTTATCTTCGGCTTGATAATGGATCTCGACCAGATCGACATTTCGCCGTCTCCCGGACAGGATGTTGTCGACGGCCTGCTCCGCCGTCAGCGTGCCGAAATCGCGGATGAAGGAATTACCGGTTCCCGCCGGGATCAGCCCGATTTCCGGGAGCTTGGGAGGGCGCCCCTGGGAATAAAGTCCGTTGATCACTTCGAAAGACGTACCGTCGCCCCCCAAACAGAGTATGCGGTCGTATTCCTTTGGGATCGAATCCCGGGCGATGTCGATCGCGTGACCGGGATATTCGGACAGGCGCACCTCGAGACCCGGAATCTCGGCGTTGAGCCGGGGAGAAATGCGGTCGAAACATTTGCGGCCGCGCCCGTGCCGTGCCGCTGGATTGACGATCAGTAGTGTTTTCATGGCGAGCCGTTGTGTTTTTATAGCATAAGCAGGCGAAGCCTGCAACTTTTTCCCGCGAGATATATGACGGCGTTGATCCCCGGAGGGACCGGATCGGATCTCAAGCGGCTTCAGGGCTTCTGGCCGGCATAGATACTTCCATGAAAAGGCCGGGCGTGCCTTTTGGCGATGATTTTGGTGCTTCGGGTTGGGGAAGCGTTTCGAAAACGGGTGGATAAGACGGGCTCTTCATGGTTTGACCGGTTTGCGGTCCGGGTGGTAGACTGCTGTCTTGAGGAGGGGCGATATCATGAAAAAGGGTTTTGGAACCTTATTCATTCTGGGCGTTTTTTGGGGGGCCTGTTCGAATTCCGCGGTCGATCTGGTGCTTAAAAACGGCCAGGTCTATACGGGAGAAGAGAACCATCCCTGGGCCTCGGCGGTCGCGGTCAAAGGGAACAAGATCGTTGCGGTTTTGGACGAAGATGAGGGGACCGAGAAATATATCGGCCCGTCGACTCAGGTCATTGATCTGGACGGCCGGTTTGTCATGCCGGGTTTTATCGACGCTCATGTTCATTTCGCTCAATATGCCGCTCAGCAGCACGATATCATGCTGATGAACGTGGATGATGACGAAGGGCTGATAGAGGAGCTTCGCAGGGTCGTCGACAACGTGGGACCGGATGAATGGATCACCGGAGGCGACTGGAGCGGCGCCATTCAATGGATGGAAGGCAGAGGCGAACTCGACGGCACCAAGGCCGAGAATCGCTGGGATCCGGATCGAAAAACCATAGATCCCGTGACACGTGACAATCCCTGTCTTTTGAACAGTTATGACGGTGAACTTTTTCTGGCGAATACCGCGGCGCTTCATGCGGCGGGACTGGAAAATTCGAAGCTGGAAGGTATGCGGCTCGATAGGCACGGGAAGACGACGGGACTTCTGATGAGAGGCTCGCCCGCCGTCGAAATGATCCGCGCTCATGTCCAACCAAAGTCGGAAGCGAGGATCCTGAACGAATACCGCGCCGGCCTGCGGCTGATGGCGGAAATGGGATTCGTGGAATACCATGATATGTTCAGGAGTTTTAAAGAGGTGGACCGTTATCTCCGGCTTCAGGAAGACGGCGTGCTGACCTGCCGGGTATGGCTCAGGCCCTGGCTGGATCTGAAAGAGGAGATGTTCGCGGGGAATTTCACCATGGGGATGCACCCCAAAACCGGCGATCGGGATTATTTCCTGCGTTTCGGCGGCTTCAAGAGCGCCAACGACGGTTTTTTGGGAGATCGGGGCGCCATGTTGTTCGACCCCTATACGGATAGGCCCGATTACAAGGGGCACTATCAGGAATACAACAGTGATTCCGACGTCCCCGGAAGCCTGGTCGGGAATCCCGAGGTCTATGCGGGACACTGCCGGGACGCCGTGGAACACGGTTTTTGCGTCGACTCCCATGCCATAGGCGACAGGGGTGTTTCCGAAGTCATCGATGTCCTCGAGCGCATCCATGCGGAAACGGATACGGACATGAGTCTGTTCCGGATCATCCACGCCGAAGTCGTGCAGCCGCGGGAATTCGAAAGGATCAAGCGATTGAATCTCATCGTGGAAACCAATCCCAGCCAGCTCGCTGACGATATGCGCTGGCTCATCGACAGATTGGGGCCGGAAAGAGAGAAGCTGTGTTTCCCTTTCCGGAACTTTTTGGATAAAGGGATCGTCATGAATTTCGGCTCGGATATACCCGGCAACGCCGGCGCCATGTTTTTCAATGATCCGAAGTATGTTTTGAATGCAGCGGTCAACCGCACCAACAATGAAGGAGAGCCTGGAGGCGGATGGATTCCGGAGCAGAAGATCAGCATGGAAGAAGCCATCAAGTGCTTCACCTTAAACGGCGCCTACGGATGCATGCGGGAAGACAGTGTGCGGGGAACCCTTAAGCAGGGCAAGCTGGCCGACATCGTGGTGATCGACCGGAACATCGTCAAGAACGATCCTCGCGATGTGCTCAATATGAATGTCATGATGACGATCGTCGACGGGCGGATCGTTTTCCGAAAGGATTGATCCGTGTTGATATCGCGCGGGATTCAGAAATCCTTGAAGGGATGCGCGAATCGCTTCGCATAGGCGTTGTGTTTTTTAAGCATCGAATTCCAATATAAATTCGACAGGCCCGTCAACCTGGATAATTTCATGAAAAACTTCTGGCCAGCGGAAAGACGCTCATGCGGAGCCAACTTTTTCACGATTTTTTCATCGAATCGGCCCGTAAGGGCGTACTGCCTCCCTAAATCGGTGAAGAGTTGAAAAAGTCTCTTCGTCATCCAGGAGGGCATGATGCGGATGCCTTCCGCCCCGCCCCGAATCACGATTCCCGAGAAGCGGCAACCCAGGCGGCCGGCGAATTTTTCCATGTAGCGGGCCACAAAGCGTGAGTGAATCGGTTCGGGAAATCCGGACTGGATGACGAATCCGAGAGAAGGTTGTTTCCCTCCCGCCGGTATGTTTTCTAACGCTTCGATGAAGTGTTTTACGATCCCGGGCATGGCGTCGGTATAAAGCGGGAAGATGATGATGGCATGCTCGGCATTCCGGAATGCCGCTGTGTTTTCGACCGTTTCCTTTACCCGGTTCAGATAGAACAGCTCGGAGGAACAGCCTTTGTGTGAATGAAAACCTTTGAGAAAGTTTTCCATGAGGAGGGTCGAATTGCTTTCCCGACCGCGGGGAGAACCATTAAACACGGTCAATCGCATCGCTGACCTCCTTGACCGGCTGAGTCGTCGTCGCTGAAAAAACGCATTCGGATTTGAGATTGAGAGCGAACCTCGAAAACATATCCAGGGTGATCTCGATATCCTCGTCGTCGGTTCCGGGCGTCTTGTGCAGCAGAACCCCGAGCCTGGGATAAACGTCGTATCGTTTCCGGTGATGGCATTCTCCATTCACCAGCTCAATGTAAGGATGAATCAGCGGGATCAGTTTGTCCTGGGTTTTCTTCATGAGAGCGCTGGTGAATCCCATGACCACCGGAGAAAAGAAAAGCACGAAGTCCGCGTTGATGTATTCGCGGCAGACGGTGTGGCTGTCATCCTTGAAAACACATTCTCCGGGTGTTCCCCACCAGCAGCTCCAGCATCCCGTGCAAAAACGGATGCTCATATCTCGCAATACAAGCAATTTTGTCGTATGTCCTTTTTCGGTAAGCGCAGCGGCGACATCGGAGACATACCGATTGTAAGCCTCCTCCCCCGCAGATGGATGTCCATCCAAGATCAACGCTTTCATTTCATGTTCCCCTGGAAGATGGATTGATTCGCGTATCGATTTGCACAGGAATATATAACATGCGGGATGAGCGGAGTCAATCAACTGAAATTGTCATATGTCGTATTCTTTCCGGGCTTGATATTATATGAATGAACGCTCATTATAACCCGTGGGTTAAAGGAGATAATAATGTTAAAAAAGAAATGGGACAGCAGTGATATCCCCGACCAGAAGGGTCGGATGGCCGTGGTGACGGGTTCCAGCAGCGGGATCGGCTATGAAACCGCCGGAGTGCTGGCGGAAAAGAACGCCGCGGTCGTTATCGCCGTGCGCAATCTGAAAAAAGGGAATGATGCGGCGGAGAAGATCAAATCCGGGCACCGGAGCGCCGATATAAGAGTCATGGAACTCGATCTTGCGGATTTGTCATCCGTACGCCGTTTCGCCGAAAAATTCAAAGCTGATAATACACGGCTGGATCTCCTGATCAACAATGCGGGCGTCATGATGCCGCCTTATTCCAAGACGAGCGACGGTTTTGAGCTCCAGTTCGGGACGAATCATCTGGGACATTTCGCGGTCACGGGATTGCTCCTCGATCTGATCGTGAAGACGCCGGGGTCCAGGATCGTCAATGTATCGAGCGGAGCCCATAAATTAGGCGGCTTGAATTTCGAGGATCTTAACTGGGAAAACCGCCCCTACAGGAAGGCCAAGGCATACGTTGACAGCAAGATAGCGAATATCTATTTTACCTATGAGCTGCAGAAAAAGCTGCGAGACGCCGGATATGAGACGCTGGTTACCGCGGCCCATCCCGGATGGACCGCCACCGAGCTGCAGCGTCATGCCGGTCTGCTCAGGTTTCTCAATAATTTTCTTGCCCAGGGTATCGAAATGGGGGCGCTGCCCACCCTGTATGCCGCCGTCGGCCCGGATGCCGAGGCCGGCGATTATTTCGGCCCGTCCGGCTTGGGAGAGATGAGAGGATACCCCAAAAAAGTTGAATCGAATGGATTGTCGCATGACGAAAAAATATCGGCTAAATTATGGCGGGTATCCGAAGAACTCACGGAAATAAAATATCCTCTAAGCTGAAGTAAGCGGATGGATCGGTTCGGTATCCGAATCCGTGAAATTATCCGTTTGCATGTTAACAGGGGGATTTTGCCGTAACGCTTCAAGAGATTGATACGGCGGTTTGACAAAAGTTCGACGTCGAACTATATTATGGTTATGAATGGGGGAACGGGGAACACACGACATATATTGGCCTCGATGAGCCGGATCGGAGTCTTGGCTTCCAGGGTAATCGTAAAAAAGCTGAAGGAACACGGGATCGAGGGGCTTGTCTCTTCCCACGGCGATATTCTGGTTCAGTTGTATGCCCATCAAGAGATGAGCATGAAGGATCTGGCCGCAAAAATCGGCAAAAGGAAAAGCACGGTCACCGCTCTTATCGATAAACTGGTACGCAGTGGATATGTCGAGAAATCGACGGATATCTATGATCACCGGATCCATATCATCACGTTGACCCGGAAGGCGAAAAATCTGGAAAAGGATTTCCAGGAAATTTCCGAAGAATTATTGTTCATGACATATAAAGGATTTTCAGAGAAAGAGAAAATCGAGGTCACGAATTATCTGGATCGGATATCGGATAATCTGAATTAAGGGAGCGGATTCTGCATCTCGGGGATAAGGCCCGCGCCGGAAAGTCTTTTAATTTGAGAAGGGAAGGTTTGCTGGGATCATGGAAAAGTCGACGATCACGGTTTCAACCAAGGCTCTGAGCCTCAAATTGGGGCGCCCGGACGTTGATATCATCGACGTGCGTTCGGTGGAGGCCTATAACGGATGGAGGCTCCGGAAAGAGGCACGCGGAGGGCATGTTCAAGGAGCGAGAAGCCTGCCCTTCAAATGGACCCGCTATATCGATTGGATCGAGATCGTCGGCGCGAAAAATATTCTGCCCCAGCGTTCACAGGTTCTATACGGTTACGACCGGCGTGAAACGGAAAAGGCCGCGGAACTTTTTCTCCGTTCCGGCTACCCGGATGTGAGTGTTTATCACTCTTTCGCTGATGAATGGGCCGCAAACGAAAAACATCCGATGGATAAGCTCATCCGTTACAACCGCCTGGTTTCCGCCGAATGGCTCCATGAGCTTATCCAAACCGCCGATGCTCCTGAGTACGACAATGATAAATATGTTCTGTGTCATGCTCATTATCAAAACCGGAAAGCTTATGAGGAAGGGCATATCCCGGGTGCGGTCGATCTGGATACGAACCTGCTGGAATCTCCGGATACCTGGAACCGCCGTTCTCCGGAAGAAATAAAGAGGGTTATGGAAAGCCTGGGGATACGCCATGACACGATGGTCATATTGTATGGAAGATTTTCCGATCCTGATTTCAATGACCCGTTTCCCGGAAGCAGCGCCGGGCACCTGGGAGCTTTCCGCTGCGCCTTTATCATGATGGCGGCCGGGGTCAAGGATGTGCGGATGCTCAACGGCGGACTGCAGTCCTGGATCGATGCCGGCTACGCCGAGACACGGGAGGAGACCGTGAAACCTCCGGCGGTCGATTTCGGAGCCGCCGTTCCCGCATGCTCCCGGTTTGCCGTGGATATGGATGAGGCAAAAGAGATCCTGAAATCCGAAGACAAGAATCTGGTCAGTGTTCGCAGCTGGCCTGAGTTTATCGGCGAAGTCAGCGGTTATCACTATATCGAAAAAAAAGGAAGGATTCCGGGCGCCGTATTCGGAAACTGCGGCAGCGATGCTTACCATATGGAGAATTACCGAAACCTGGACCATACCATGCGCGAGTACTCGGAAATCGAAAAGATGTGGGCTGAAAACGGCATCACTCCCGATAAGCGGAATGCTTTTTACTGCGGTACGGGGTGGAGAGGGAGTGAAGCCTTCTTCAGCGCCTGGCTGATGGGATGGCCGGATGTCGCGGTATTTGACGGAGGATGGTTCGAATGGAGCCGGGATGACAAAAATCCGTATGAAACGGGTTTGCCGAAGCCGCCCGGGACATTTTCAGAGCCGGAATTGTGAAAGAGATGCCGGATATGACCATTTATGAAGATCCGTCCTATGCGGATGCGACGGTCACGATAAGCAACCATCTGCTCGAAATCGATAAACGAGCGTCGATCGAAGCGGTCCTCGACGGCTTGACTTCCGATCGCAAATACATTTCCAGCAAGTATTTCTACGACGCCGAGGGATCCCGGTTGTTCGAAGAGATAACAAGGTTGCCCGAGTATTATCTCACGCGCACTGAAAAAGCCATCCTCAGGGACGCGGCTTTTCGAATCGCCGGAGATCTCGGGAATATCGACATCATAGAAATCGGGAGCGGCGACGGAGACAAGGTCTCTCTTCTGCTGGATGCCGTAACGGCTGCGAATATGCCGACGGTTCGATACATCCCGCTAGATATCAATCGGGGCGTGATCGAAAACTCAGCGAAGAATCTTATTGGTAGATTTCCCGGATTGAGAGTTATCGGCATGGTGGCTGATTTTGAAAAACAGCTCCATCTGATTCCCGGAGACGCGGAGCGGCTTATCTGTTTTTTCGGCAGCACGGTGGGAAACCTCTCCCGGATGCATGCCATGAAAATAATCGCGGAGCTGGGCGGCGGCATGCGGCCGGGCGACCGGCTGCTGCTCGGTGTCGACCGGGTCAAAAACCGCGACGTCCTCTACAAGGCCTACAATGACAGCCGGGATACTACGGCAAGATTCAATCGGAATATTCTGAATGTGATCAATAATCTAGCGGGTACGAATTTCAATCCGGATCTCTTCGATCACATCGCGTTTTATGAGGAAGAACACTCCCGTATCGAAATGCATTTGAAAGCTGTGCAGTACATGGAGGTTTCCTGTCCGTATCTGCACGGCAGCATTCGGATCAAGCCTGATGAAACCATTCATACAGAAAATTCACACAAATTTACGGCCCGGCATATCGAAAACCTGGCATCGGCTGCCGGTTTGAAAATAGAACACATCTTCTCCGATCAGAAACAGTGGTTTTCCCTCGTTCAGTTTTTAAAAACAGACCGGAGTGATCGATGATGGATATGGAAGCGATCCGAAAGGATTTTCCCATCCTGGAACGGAAAATCCATGGGAAGCCGCTGGTTTATCTCGATAATGCCGCCACCACTCAAAAACCCCGGGTCGTGCTGGATAGGATCCTCAGATTTTATTCCGGCAGCAACAGCAATATCCACCGCGGAGTTCATCATCTCAGCGAGCGGGCGAGTCAGGCCTATGAGAACGCCCGGAAAACCGTGAAAGCTTTCATCAATGCCGGAGACGCGTCCGAGATCATTTTTACCTCCGGAACCACGGCGGCCCTCAATCTGGTCGCGAGTTCTTTCGGCCGTCGCTTTATCGGCCGGGGAGATGAGATCATCGTTTCCGAGATGGAACACCATTCCAACCTTGTGCCCTGGCAGATCCTCTGCGAACAATGCGGCGCTTTCCTCAAGGTCATCCCCTTTGAAGATGACGGAACGCTGAAGATGGACGAGTTCGAACGATTGATCACCGAAAGAACCAGGCTGATCTCCATTGTTTACGTATCGAATGCGCTGGGGGTGGTCAATCCCGTGAGGGAGATCATCGACCGGGCGCATTCCCGGGATATCCCGGTGCTGGTGGACGGCGCTCAGGCTGTTCAGCATCTTCCCGTGGACGTACGGGATCTGGATTGTGACTTTTTTGCCTTTTCCGGACATAAAATATACGCGGAAACCGGGGTCGGCGTTCTCTACGGTAAAGAAAAGTGGCTGGAAAGCATGCCGCCCTACCAGGCCGGAGGGGGGATGGTCGGTTCCGTGAGTTTCGGGAAAACCACGTACGCGGAGCCGCCGCTCAAGTTTGAAGCCGGGACCGTCAATTATGTGGGAGCCGTGAGCCTGGAATCGGCGATACGGTATATCGATTCCATCGGACGGGAAGAGATCGTCGATCATGAGCGTGATCTCTTGAATTACGCCACGGAGAACTTGAGGGGGATCGAGGGGCTGAAAATCTACGGTCTCTCTCCCGAAAGATGCGGCGCCCTGTCATTCAACCTTGAAAATATCCATTCTTATGATGCCGGCCTGATTTTAGACAAGTTGGGGATCGCTGTCCGGACAGGAACCCACTGCGCCGAGCCGGTGATGCGGCACTACGGGATCGAGGCGACCATCCGAGCCAGCTTCGCGCTGTATAACACACGGGAAGAGATCGACCGGTTGGTAGAAGGCATCGAGAAAACAAAAAGCATGTTCTGAAATCAGGTTGGGGGCGTTGATATGCCGCTGGAAACCGGAATGACGATAAACCAGATCCAGGATCGCATCATCGATGAATTCGCGGGACTGGATGACTGGATCGATACATATGAGCTTCTTATCTCGCTGGGGACAAAGCTACCTCCCTTCGATGAAGATCTGAAGACGGAAGACAATGCCCTCGACGGCTGCCAGGCCCGCGTTTGGATCTATGCCGAACGGGGGAGAGGAAAGATTCTTTATTCCGCGTACAGCGATGCCTTGATCACCCGGGGGCTGATCGCGCTGCTGCTGCGGATTCTCAACAACAGGACGCCTGAAGAGGTTCAAAACGCCGACCTGTATTTTATCCCCCGGATCGGATTACGCTCCCATCTTTCGCCGAGCCGGGCCGCTGGGCTGGCTTCGATCGTCAAGCGTATGAAACGGATCGCGGCAAATTCGGGGTCGGGGCTGAAAAATTAACCCGGGATCGGATCGTTGAAAACAACGCTTCGCCTCTTCTTCTTCCGACTTCTTCGCGGGTATTACAATCACTCTCTTTCACCGCGCCGGCGTCTTGACAGCTCAATCAATCCTGAAGCCGGAACATCGAATTTCACGACTCCCGCCGCCGATTCGGTTTTGTCTTCCTCCACTTTTCCGGTGCAGTCATGGATCTTCACATCCCACCCGGAGGGCTTTCCGGAAAAATCGATCATGACGCGATCATCACCCGAAGCGTTTATCACATACAGGTTGTCTATCCCGTTGTCTGGGGGGGCGGGAACGACGAAGCCCGGATTGTACAGACCGGCGATCATCCGGCCTTCTTTCTTTCCTAGGATGAGGGGGTAATTGAGGTTGGGAAAAAGCGGTTCGAAATCCCCTTCCAGCAGCGTATCCTGATGGGCGTTCCGGAATTTCATCCAGAATGCCAGCATCTCCCGATGTTCGCGCGGAAAATCCTCCAGTCGAATCGATAGCTGGGGAACGGAAAACATCACATTCAACAGCTGCAGTGCGGCCGTTTCCGTGGATTCGGAACGGTGCCACATGAGCATATCCGAATGGACGGCGGTCGATCCCGACACAAGGCGGACGTTGCAAATACGGATCCGATTGTCGTGCAAACCAAGCGGACAATCCGATGCCCGGAACATGTTGCCGTATTTACGCATCAAGGGGCCGATATAGCGCTGCCTGAATTCGATCAGGATGTCGGGTTTGATCGCTTTCAGCGCTTTCATGATATCGGTCAACAGTCTGTCCGTTGCGCGGTTGACGCCGGGATAATCCATCCGTTCGTTGGCAGGCGGCATACCCCGCCTGTCTTTGAACTGATCCACGAAATCCAGCTTGAAACCGTCGAGATCCCATTCGTTCAAGGCATGGGAGTATATATCGATGAGATAGGCTCTTACTTCCGGGTATCTCGGATCCAGCGTATAGGCGTCCAGATCCGGCGTGTTGTCCAGAAATTTTCCTTCGAAGCGTTTTTTCGCTTCCGAATGACGGCCGACAAAGGGAACGGAATACCAGAGAATGAACTTCATGCCCAACTCATGAATCCTCCGCACGAAGCCCCGCATGTCCGGAATCCGTTCCGGTTTCCAATCGCCCGTGTATCCATAACCGCGGCGGCTGTCCAGAGTCTGCCAACCGTCATCGACGATCACGGCCTCGCATCCCAATGATTTTGCGATCCGGCATTCATCGACCACCTCTTCGACATCGAGCTGTTGATGAAACGTGTACCATGTCGAATACATGGGTTGGTGCGCGATGCGGGGAACTTGCAGCGGGGCATAATCTTCAAAAGAGGCCCACCAGTCGGATACCTCCCGAAGTGCCCGCCAATAGGGGATGCGGCGCCGGTCGATGCGCAGGACAAAAGAATAAGGGAGCCTGTCTTTGAATGCCTGCGGCAATATTTTTACAACCATTTCTATCTCCCCGGTTTCCTCGACGACTCCGGCCTTGAGCTCGAGGGTGTTCAATGCATCGGAAACGGCAATCGTGTATCGGTTGAGGTTGGAGCCGTTCATCATGCACAAAACAGGAGCTTGATTGGTCGCCCGGGAAGTGACGCGTTGTTGATGCCAATCCGGCTTGATGCTTCCCTGGAACTCGGTCGTCCAGACATAGGACATGTCCGCGGCGGGGAAACGCCATTTTATGATAGCGGCAGCATCGGGGTCATCGGGGGAGAGCGCAAATGAATGCCGCCGCAGATCCTGTTCGATCACGTTGTCGGAGATCTCAACGCGGCATGTCTCGGGAAGGACCTGAAAATGATCCCGGTAAGAAGCCGCCTGCCGCTTCCCCCCCTCCCTGGACATAAAGACAAAGCGGGATCGACATTGCGGCCAGTAAAAAGACGGTTTTTCTAAATCCCGTTCTCTTCATTCGGATTCTCCTCGGAGGATTCAGGTCCGGTAGGATCGCCTCTCCGGGCTTTTCCCCGCAGTGAATCCCGGCTTTATCAAATCATTCCGCCGTGCCGTCCGGACGTATATGAAGGATTTCCATCCCATCCCATTTTAAATGAGCATATCACATCCGAAAAAGCGAGGTCAATTCACAAGCGGGGCATCATTGCGGCTGGAAACTTCAAGCCGCCCTTCTCTTTGGATCGAAGCGCAGTCTGGCCTTTTCGCCGAACGGGGGGGAGCAAACCGTGTGACGCCTTCATGACTGATCCGGGGGGACGAGGTGGTCCTCTCCCTCGCGTTTACGGGTGAGCCAACTGATCCCCACGACCATTGCGGTGGAACAGAGAAACGCCGGGATGAGTTCATAGATGCCGGTAAGATCACTCAGGAACAGCTTCCAGAAAATGGTCACAAGGGTTCCGGTGATCATGCCGGCGATGATGCCGTATTTGGTCGTGCCCCGCCAGTAGAGGGAAAAGATGATCGCCGATCCGAACGAGGCGCCGAGCCCGCCCCAAGCGAAGAGCACCAGCCAAAAGATGAGGTCTTTGGCCGCATAGGCCAGTATCATGGCCACGATACCCGTGAAGATCACGATGAGCCGACACAGCCGCAGCTTTTTCGCCTCGTCGAGAGTATCCTTCCGGAATATTTTTTCGTAAAGATCTCGTACGATTGTCGAGGCGACAACCAGAAGCTGCGAATCGGCGGTGGAGAGGATCGCCGCGAAAACGCCTCCGATGAGCAGGCCGTAGATCACGGGATTGAAGTATTGGCTCGACAGCACCAAATAGATCATTTCGCTGTTCTGCTCGGGCAGGTTGGCGATCTGAGGAATGACGGCCCGGCCCAGGAGGCCGATATAGACAGCGCCCCACTGCATGACGATATTCCAGAAAGTCCCGATGATGGTTGCCGTGCGCAGCTTATCCGGATTATCGATCGACATGTATCGCACCACGATGTGGGGTTGTCCGGGGGAGCCCAATCCGATACCGATGAAGCCGATGATCACTCCGGCGCCCAGGGAAAAGGGATCAATGAGGGCCGGGTTGAGTCTCTGGAGGGTTTCCAGCAGGATGTGGAATCCCCCGATCTTTATCATCCCGTATACGGGAAAGACGACGAGTCCGAATATCATGATCAATGATCGGACGGCGTCATTGTAGGAGACGGCGATATATCCGCCCAGGACCATGTAAATCATGATCAGAAGTCCGGAAAAAAGCAGTGAGGCGATCATGGGAAGGTTCAGAGCCGTGCTGAGTGATTTGGCCCCGGCGTTGAATTGGGCGGCGAGATAGGCCGTCATGAAAATGACGATGATGGAGGCGCCGGTGATCCGAATCAAGTGTCTGGTGTCCCGGTACCTGGATTCAAAATAATCAAGGATGGTAAGAGAACCGAATTTTTCCGTTTGCACCCTTAATTTTCGGCCGATATAAATAAACTGGAACATCTCCACGATGGTGGTTCCGATCACCGCCCACACGGCGCCGGTTCCCATGACATAAGCCATGCCGGAGACGCCCAATATCAGCCAGGATGACCTGCCGGATGATACAGCGGAAAGCGCCACGATGATTTTATTCATGGCCCGTCCCCCAACCAGGAAGTCGGACTGGTTCCTGGTCCTTTTCAATGTCAGAAAACCGATGATGATAGGAAGCGACAGCGTCAAGAGAAAAACGATAAGCGCCGCGGGGTGGTTGAGCTTGTCATAGAGGGGCATCGCTCAATTCTTCCTTTTTCTCGATATACGGGAAATGAATATGGCTGAGGCAAAGATGAGAAGAGGCAATGCGATGAGAACGAAAGTGGCGGAAAACATGGCTGTTATCTCTCCATTCGTATTTGAATGTTCAATCCCTCAACATCGCCGACACTTTGTGTCGTGCGAGGAGGAAATATAGAGAAGGATATAACAAAAAGAGGTTGATTACACAACTTTTCTATCGACAGGCTGCCGATGGGGCTTTCGCCCATAAACATTTTTTTTGGATATGGGATGGTGTTTTCAGTCTTTATACGTTCCTTCGGCAGTGGCTTCCGCCCGATCGTCCTGCGACATCTCAGCCAGGCGTTTAATCTCGTTTATATCCAATCCCAAGACTTTTCCCACGCGGCCGCCGTATTCCGGATCGGCTTTATAGAAGATCGCCGTCTGGCGCATCTGGAGGCGCTTCTGAGCTCCTTCCAAGTGATCCGCGATGTTTCCGATCAGGTGGTCTCTGTCTTCGTCCGTCATCACTTTTCGATACAGAACTCCGGCTTGTTGGAAATCGTCGTTGGGGTGGGGATAGGGAGTACGGGCCGCGGGCTCGGAGACCTTGAAAGGGGGCTCGCCCGCCGCAGGATCCGGAGCGGGGCCGCCGAGACTGTTCGGCCAATAATTGGGCCCGCCTCCGCCGTTTTCGTCAAACCGCATGGCTCCGTCTCTCTGATAGCCGGCTTCGGGGGCGTTTTTGGGCGAATTGACGGGCAGAAGATGGTAATTTGTTCCCAAGCGGTGGAGGTGCGTGTCGTGATAGGAGAAAAGCCTGGCCTGCAGCATTTTATCCTGTGAGGCGGCGATGCCCGGCACCAGGTTGCCGGGACAGAATGCCGCCTGCTCCACCTCGGCGAAATAATTGACGGGATTTCGGTTCAATACCAATTTGCCTACCTTGATGGGGGGGGCTTCGGCATGCGGCCAGACCTTGGTGATATCGAAGATGTCCCAGTGATAGTGCAATCCCTCTTCCTCGGTCATGATCTGCATTTCCAGCGTCCAGGACGGGAAATCACCGCGCGCGACGGCGTTGTACAGGTCTTCCGTGGCGTGATCGGGATTCTCTCCCGACAGGAGGGTGGATTCCTGCCGCGTAAGATTTCTGATCCCCTGGTCGGTCTTGAAATGGTACTGCACCCAGAAAGACTCGCCTTGTTCGTTGTACCACTTGAAGGTATGGCTGCTGTATCCGTTCATGTGACGGTATGTCGCCGGGGTACCCCGATCGGAAAACAGAACGGTAACCTGATGGACGGATTCGGGCGTCAGCGAAAGAAAATCCCAAAACATATCCGGGTCCTTGCAGTTGGTGGCGGGATGGCGCTTTTGGGTGTGGATGAAGTCGGAGAATTTGAGAGGATCCCGGATGAAGAAGACCGGCGTGTTGTTTCCGACGAAATCGTAATTCCCTTCTTCGGTGTAGAATTTCACGGCGAATCCACGAGGGTCGCGCGCCGCATCGGCCGATCCCTTCTCGCCGCCCACCGTGGAAAATCGGGCGAAAACCTCGGTTTTCTTGCCCACCTCGGAAAGGAATTTGGCTTTGGTGTACCGGGTCAAATCCGCCGTGACTTCAAAATACCCCCCGGCGCCGGCGCCTTTGGCATGAACCACGCGTTCCGGTATCCGTTCCCGGTCGAAATGGCCCAGTTTCTCCAAAAGATGGACATCCTGCATCAGTATCGGTCCGCGCTTTCCCGCGGTCATGCTGTTCTGATCGTCTGACACCGGAATCCCGAATGCGGTGGTTAATGTCTTTTTTCCTTTTGTCATTGATATCTCCCTCTGATTCATGAATGGCGATTCGGTAGGTCGCCGTATTTGCAACGGAAATCATGGAATCGCACAAGGAAATCCCTTTTTACCCAAGGTAAAGACAGGATTCTTATTTTTCCCAGTAAAAATTATATCATTATTTGGATTGAAGTTTAAATATATTGATGATTTATCGTTGATTCGATCCCGAATACACTTGGACGTCTTCAACGTATACCGATTGATTCCTCATCAATCCTGGGATCAGGCTTGCTGAGGGGATTTCTTTTACCGATGTCACATCTCGATCAGCCCGGCTGTTTTGAGGATCTCGAGGTAATTGATAACGGCCTGAAGATCCGTGCGTCGAGGGTACTGAACGTCGAGTCCGTGTTTGATATCCAGGGCGCTGCGGCGGCCGTCGATAAGCAGGTGGAGTTCGGAGGTGTTTCCGATCGAGCTGCGGCTGTATGGGAATTTCTTCTTGATCTCGCGAGGGATCTCGTCGATATACTTCTGGTAGACCCGGTATCCGCCCTCCATGACCCGTGCGGTGGCGCGGGGGATGATCCGTGCCGCCTGCTTCTCCAGCGTGCTTGGCTTGGGCATGGTCGGCGTGATCCCGACCCGCTTGGCCCGATAGCGCATATGTGTTTCGAGGGCTGCCAAGTGGGTTTTCGCGATGCCGGATACGCTTTTCTGCATGTCCTCGATATAGGTCTCGACCGCATCCCTGTTCCGGGCCAGTTCCAGCACCGAGGCCAGAGTGGCGGTTTCATTGGCGGCGGATATTTCCACGTGCAGCCGGGCCGATTCGTAGGCCTCCATCAGACCGCCCGCATCGGCGCGGTTGAGGAGATCCTGCCCCACCATGAACTGATGGCTCAGGCGCCGCGAGGCGTTGGAAGTGATCTCCCCGGCGATGCGCACGGCCGCGTCATCGTCGGCGGAAGCGATGGTGTAGGCGGCGGCCGCGCCGATCACCACCGTGCGTTTCAATTGAGTGGGATCGGCCTTGTCCGCCCGGTCGCCCGAGGTGTGGTACCATCGGTCGGGCCAAGCGATCATCATGACCCCGGGAACACGCACCGCCCAGTCATTGAAGACTTCGTGATCGGAAGCCCCGTAATGGGTTTCGACGGCATAGGGAAATGGCTCGTCCGCGCCTGAAGGCGCCACGATACGGTGAGGTACTTTGTATGCGGTGCTGCGGTTCTGGATACGTTCGCGGTTGCCCTCCCCCACGAAACGGTAATAGTTTTCCATGACATCGTTGATGTAGTGGGGGTTTCCGAAGCTGGTGCGCATCAAGCACATGTAAGCCTGGTTTTTGCTCAGCCACTCTCCCACCATATCCATATTGATATTGCACAGGGTCCGGGCCATGATCTCCTTGTGGTCTCTGACCCAGAGTCCGGTGCCCGAGTATTCCGGTCCCCAGAGAAAACGGATGGTCCGCCGGGGCCGCGGCAGGCGCCCCTCGGATATGAGCGTGTTCAGTGTCCGGGCCGCTTCCAGGATGGCGGCGCTTCCGGATTTATTGTCGTTGGCCCCTTGCTTGGTGAAGCCCTCGAACAGGTGAGCGGAAAATATGATTTCTCCGGCCGACGGATCGGTCCCGGGGATCCGGCATACGATATTCTGCATCTCATAGGTTTCCATGCTCGCTTCGACCTGGGCATGCACCGTGATCTTTTCCCGCTGCAGCAGCCGCCGTTTCAGGATGGCGCCTTCCCGGGCCGGAAGATAGAAACCGAACTTGACCTCGGCCTTGGGATCAGAGCGTCTCCCCGCGATCCCGCGCCAGGGAATCTGAAGGGGATCGAAATGCGGTCGGGACTGGCTGATGGCGATGACGCCCAGCGCGCCCTGCCTGACGCAGGCCAGAGCATGAACGGTGCTGATACTTCCCTCGGTCACGACGATCCGGCCCACTGTTTCCACCTGGCCGATCTCTTTCGGGGTGCCTCCGCCGACCCAAACCAGCTCCGCCGTGACGTCGGCGGTGCGGCTGCCTGAGGCCAGCATGGCCGTCATGTCGCGGTAAGAGGCTATTTTTCTCCGATCCGGTTCGACTTCCCAGAGCTCGCCCTTGATGCCGTTCCAGGTTTGGCCGCCGGGATAGCGGACGATTTCGGCTCCCGGAAGACCGTATTTCTTCAGTTGGGAGAGAACATAGGCGGCTTCGTAAAAAGTACCGGCATATTCCTCTGCGGGGCGGTCCTGGTTGTAGCCGCCCGTTTCCAGGATGGTGTTCCAGGCGGTTTCACCCGAGGCCTCTCCGATGATCTCGTCCATCTGTTGGGCGGGAAGCAGGGTCCAGTAAAGCCAGGGAGTGTACTGTGCCCGCAAAGCGGGGCCGCAGATTAGTATTAAAAGCAGAAAAGCGACAAAGGTGCATTTACGCATAAGAATCTCCATGAATGGGATAAAAGTTCGGGTTTGTGATTCCGGTCGGAGCCGATTGAAATGCTGAAGATAGATTCATATCGTGAAACCGAATGTATACCTCAAATCATGGGGCGGCGTCAACTAAGGGTCTATCGGTCGTCATTTATTCCGCCCCTTTTTTTTTATATGTTTCCTGATGTTCAAACGGGGGGAGGAGGGATTCAGCGCCCGCGCTGAAAATATTGGAGCGGATAGGCATTAAGGAATTCAGACTGTGAAACCAAGCCATATCCCCACCACTGGTTTCTCGTTTTTGATATCTTTTAAATAAATATAACAAATAAAGCTTGACCTTAAAGTTTATATGTTATATTTAATTATAAGAAATGCAAAGGAGGGATCGAATGTATCCGTTAAGCAAACGCGAGGAAGAAATCCTGCTGACGATATGGGATTTAAAAGAAGATGCGTATCTTGTCGCCATCCGAAAACAAATCAATCGAGTTACGGGGAAGGATCTGACCATCGGAGCGATCCACATTCCTCTTACCAAATTGGAAAAAGGAGAGCTGCTCGAGTCCCATTTTGGAGAAGCCATGGCGAAACGAGGGGGCAGAAGGAAGCGTATTTATAGACTCACGAAGTTAGGGGTCGAAGTTCTGAAAGAGCAAAAGAAACAAAAGGATGCCTTGTGGTCCAATTTTAGCCGGGCCTTTTCCATTTAAATGATTTTTGAGATTCATGACGGGAAAGCTGATGACGGATTTATGGAATAAAACCCCAAGACCGCCGTATATTGCCGAAAAACTGCTTAGGGCGATCCTCAACTCTTCTGAAAAAGAAGGTTTGAGTGGTGATTTTGAAGAGATTTACACTGATTGGAGAGAGGAGAAAGGTCGCACCAGGGCTTGGGTATGGTATTGGATGCAGATACTGGTATACCTCCCTCAAGCGATTTCGAATATGCTTTTTTGGAGAATGATAATGTTCAGGATGAATATAAAAACAGCGCTGAGAAATCTTAAAAAACAAAAAGGATACAGTTTCATCAAAATATCGGGTTTGGCGATCGGTATGGCCGTGTGTATTTTATTATTACTTTATATTCAAGATGAAATAAGTTTTGATCGATTTCATAAGAACGCGGACCATATTTATCGCCTCATCGATAACAATATCAATTCAACCCATGTGGCTCCCAATCTTGCGCCCCAGGTTTCTCAAATACTGCTGGATAATTTCCCCGAGGTCAGGGAAGCCACGAGACTCCTGCCGCGTGACAATATCCAGGTCCGGTATAAGGATGACCGATTCAATGAAAAGGATTTTATTTATGCCGATGAGAGTTTTTTTGAGATATTCTCCTTCCCATTAATAACCGGAGATCCTGAAACGGCTTTGATACAACCTTCTACGATCGTCATCACGGAAAGTATCGCGCATAAATATTTTGGCAATAAAAATCCGATCGGCGAAGTATTGCGGGTCGGGGGTGAACGGGATTACACGATTACCGGTGTCATGTTCGATGTTCCGGCTGATTCTCACTTTAAGTGTAATTTTATCGCTACCCTGGTTGATGCGGATACCGTATTCGGAGCATCATTGATGCAAAATTGGGGTTGGAAAAATTTTTTGGTTTACGGTCTCTTTCAAGAAAAATTTTCAATATCTGCATTTGAAGAAAAGAGTACAAGCCTGCTCGGGAAATCCATCAATGTTGATGACATGGATAAGCCTGTTATCACCCTGCAAAACCTGAAAGATGTTCATCTTCATTCAGCTCACTTGGATAACGACATCCGGCCGCAAGGTGATATCAATTATATTTTCATGTTTTCAGCGATTGGTGTTTTAATATTATTAATTGCCTGTTTCAACTACATCTATCTCTTAACCGCGAATGCCGCTGCGCGAGCGGTTGAAGTCGGCATCAGAAAAGTAGTCGGCGCGGCACGGAAACAGATTGCCGGTCAGTTTTTCAGTGAATCAATAGTCGTGTTGTTTTTCGCGCTGATGCTTGCCTTTTTCATCGCGGGATTATGCCTGCCGGTTTTTAACATCCTTACCGGGAAATTATTATCGTTAACCGCATTATTAAATAAAACCATGATTGCCGGCATCATCGGCATGGTGTTGGCTGCCGGCCTGATCGCGGGCAGCTACCCAGCACTTTATATCTCATCCATTCAGCCGGCCAGGGTCATTAAGGGGATCGCCGGTTTTGGGAAATCAAAACTCAGTTTCAATCGGATACTCGTCGTCATGCAATTTACGATCTCCGTGGTCTTGATCATAAGCTCCATCTTTATGTTTCGCCAATTACAATTCATCCAAAACAAGAAACTGGGTTTTGATAAGGAACACATCGTTATTCTGCAGAATCACGAAGCGGGAAACAGACGGAAGTACGAGCGATTCAAGAACACATTGTTACAGAATGGTCAAATCACATCGATTTCTTCGGCGGATCGTGTTCCTTCAGGTTCTTTGACCAATTGGTGTCATTTTAAGCATGACGGCATGACAGACCGTTTGCTTATGCGTGTGGTGCATGTCGGTTTCGATTATTTCAAAACGATCGGTATTGATGATGCACTGCATGGGCGGATGTTTTCACAACAGTTCGAAACCGATGCGAGCTCAGCTATTATTTTAAATGAGTCCGCTGTAAATTTATTGGAATTGCCGACGGTGCCGGTTGGAAAGAAAATACATATGGATTGGCCGGATTCCGAAAGAACCATTGTAGGCGTTGTAAAAGATTTTCATTTTGAATCGCTTTATGAGGATATTCACCCGGTTGCCTTTGTCATTCATTACCCGGAATGTTGGGAAATGATGGTCAAAATTAATTCTTTCGATATTTCCGGAACATTGGCTTTTATCGAGAAAACATGGAAAAATATTTATCCTTTCTGGGCGTATGAATATCATTTTATGGATAACCGTTTTGAACAAATCTACCACTCGGAAAACAGAACATTTCAATTGATGGGCTATTTTTCATTACTGGCGATTTTCATCGCCTGCCTTGGATTATATGGCTTGGCTTCATTTTCAACCAAACGCCGCTTTAAAGAAATCGGGGTTCGAAAAGTCCTGGGTGCTTCGATCGGCCAGCTTATTGCGCTTCTGAGCAAGGATTTTATCAAATGGGTGATTATCGCCAATTTGATCGCGTGTCCCATTGCATGGTATGCCATGGATAAATGGTCTCAACACTTTGCTTTTCATACCGAAATTGCGTGGTGGATATTCGCTCTTGCCGGCCTTTCTACGCTGGTTATCGCCATATTTACGGTAAGTTGGCAGAGCTACCACGCGGCGATAAATCCTCCCATCGATTCCTTGAAATATGAATGATCGAATGATGCGGAATTCGGTTTCAAGACCTCATTTTTCTTCGATCTCCACCAGCCCCGCTTTTTCCATGGCGATGATCATATCAACCACCGATTGCAGCTGCACGTCTGGCGCTCCGGGGGTGATGACATAGGCGTATTTGAATTCGTCGCTGCTGGTGTTGACGAATCCGTACTCCGCCCGCACGATCCGGTGGATATCCAGGATGCTGCGTCGTCCATCGATGAGCAAAGGGACTTCGGATCGGGCCAGACGCGGCAGCGAGGTGGAATTATCAGGAAGGTATTTGATGACGTTTTTATCCCGGGTTTTGTGCTCCTCCGAGTAGTAGGGAAAAAGCTTGCGCGGCACTTTATGGAGGTAGATCTCTTCCTGATCCGTTAGTGAAATCTCGACAGGCTCGATGTCCAGGTCGGAGCATTGGGCCCGGTAGAGATTCGTCAATCGATCGGCATGATTTTTTCGGCTGGATTCCAAACTTTCGGTCAATCGATCCAAAAGGTCCATAACCTTCGCGTCATCAGAGATGTCGGTTACGGAAATCATGCCGCCGTGCGCCCGGAGATAAGCCCCTTCGATCTTATTGAGTGCGGCCTGGTAACCGGAATGGATCTTTTGGGCATCCCCCCGCAGCAGAACAGCGCTTTGGCGGGAGACCTCCGCCATCCATTTGTCTCCGTTGGCTGCGCTTTGCCAAGCCAGATCCAGAGCCTCACGGGTATCCGCTTCGGCGAGATAATAGAAGCCGGAAGCGGCCATGAATCCCACCCGCTTCATCTCCGTAGGATCTACATGCTTTGACCTGTCTTCACTGCTGTGATAAAAATTGTCTCCGTAATAATTGAACTGCATGGCGGGGATTCCCGCGGCCAGCAAAACGGTATGATCGCTGCCGCTGATATAGGGACAGAGCCGGTAATTGAACTGGCTGTTGGTTCCCCATTGGGTTCGGATAAAGGTTTGATCGACGCACAGAAGCAGATCGGCGATCAGGTCGTTCAAATAACTCGGGCATGAGTCGGGCGTTTTCTTCATGCGCAGATAAGCGTCCGTGGTCTTGAGGTCGGCCCCGGTCATATCGAAATTGAGCCCGGCTATCAGTTTGTCCTGCAGCTCCGGGTTCCGGTACATGAACTCGCGTGATCCTCTGATCTCAGGAACCCAGAGGAACCGGATGGTTCTGCGGGGAGGCGCCAGGATTCCCCTCGATATGAGCTTGGCCAGAGTACGCCCCACTTCGAGGGTGGTCGCCACTCCCGAACAGTTGTCGTTGGCTCCCGGGGTCCCGATCCGCTCGAAGAGATGGGCGACCAGGAGCAGCTCGCCCGCTTCAGGATCCGTTCCCGGGAGGGCGGCGGACACCACATTCATTTTATAGGGGTGCATGCGGGTGCGGATCCGGGCTTTCATCAAAACCTTCTGATTTGAATCCAGGTAGGATCGGATTTCGTCATGCTGTCGTTTGGAGAGCACGAATCCGAATCCTTTTTGTATGTTTTGGGAACGGATGGACTGCCATCCGATCTGATTGGGTGATGCGCCCGGATATCCCCGGTTGATTCCGGAGCTGCCGGTACCCAAAACACCAACGGCCCCGCGTTTTTCCACCGCTGAGGGAAACAGACTGCTGACCGATCCCGAGCCCAAGACGATCTTTCCGCGAACTCGTTTCCCTCGGAAGTCCCGTTCGCGGCCGGTCCCCACATAGATCACCTCGGTCGTAAGATCCGCGTCCCGGCTGCCGGAAGCGATCGCTTCGGGAACGATCTCGAGTCCCGCGATCTTCTTTTTGACCGGCTCGATCAGCCAGAGCTCGGCTTCCTCCGCGTCCCATATCTTGCCGGCGGGGTAAAAGTCCACCTTGACTTCGGAGAGCCCGTACTGCTCGGCCAGGCGGCTGACGTATTCGGTCTCCATGAATCGTTCGGCGTATTCCTCTTCCCGGCGGTCACGATCCACGGAAAGGATTTCCACGTGCCGCAGGGCCAGCTCACCGGAAAATTCATTCAGGACGGCTTCCCGGATGTGCCGGGGAACCAGCCATCGGTCCGTTTCCTCGGCCTCGCCGGTGTCCATGGCGCATGCAGCCGCGAAAACGATGGAAAGCAAAATGAACATTTTCAATGCAAATGAAGTAAGTTTTTGACGGCTCATAATTCTCCCTTAAGGATTCATTTGGGTTATTTCCCCCTTAAAAACGTATCAAATATCGAAGGGTTTTTAAAGCCGCGTGCTTACATCTCGGGTATCTTACCCCATACCATGGTATAGGTGAAGAAGCCATGGTAATCCGGCCGGTTCACGATGAAATCCGGAGAATCCGGCAGACAGAGACGCTGAAATTCCGCGAGATCATCGGCTGAAAGCTCGGATGCTACGTCCGGCCAGCGCATATCGAAGAGCTCCTTGAGAGCATCGCGTATTTCATCTTCCAGAGGTGCGCTGACACTGCCGGCGAATGCCCTCGCGGTCGGATTTTCCAGGTCCATATCACGGAACCAACCCAGCGCGCGCAGGAAATGCCGTTCCGGCGGTTTCCCATGGGAAAAAGGGGCGATCCCGTCCGAAGTCGCTTTCAGTCTAGCTTCCAGCCTCGGATATCCGGGAAGCAGCGTCTCGGAAGACCAGGCGGCGATGGCCACGATGCCGCCGGGCTTTACCACCCGTGACATCTCTTTCAAAAATGGCCGCGGATCCAGGGGGGCATATCCAACGCAGTCGGCGCTCCAACTCCAATCGAAGGTGTCATCATCGAAAGGGATGTGGGAGATGTCCCCCTCCTTGAGAGATATCCGTTCCGATAGACCGTTTTCCTTCAAAAGCTTCCGGCCGCGATCGATCGCATCGGGAGAGATATCCAGTCCGGTGACATGTCCTGACGTGCCTACGGCTTCGGCCAGCAGCCTGCACTGCAGCCCGACTCCGCATCCGGCGTCCAAACCCCGGCTCCCCTCGGGAAGCCGCAGATCTGAAATCATCTCACGAAAAGTAGGCTCTCTCAAACGGTGCATACAGGAATCCAAGTCCATTGTCTTCCTCCCTATATCCTTTTGTCGGTTTTCCCCATCTCTCATGATTTGAATGGGAATTCGTGAAGCTTGCAGCCAAATAACGATCCGTCGACCGATACGATTGAAAAAAGGCGCATGGATTGCCGTGTATTAAAATCTCAGAAATCAGCATCTAAAATGTGACCCGGGAGCTTCCGGGTTCTTGAACGTGAACAGCTCCCCGTTTGACGTTTTTTCGCCGATCTCCGAACCGCCGCCTTATCAAATATTATCAAAACCATGAGGAAGACTCCAGCCGGTCTGGGATTATCCAGGCAAAGGATCGTGTTTACTCCGGATCGGATTTGAACAGATCTATTGCATGGGGCACTGTCTATCCGGCGGATTTCTTATTGACTGTATATTTATTATTCGATGTAATATTGTTGATGTCGTCGGTTAAATGGAACACATTTGATGAACATCCCATCAACAATATTTTCCTATGTCCGGACTTCTGCAGGCCGTCCGGATTGGCGGCTGCAGTTTTCAAAAGAGGGGGATTGATACATGAAAGGAAACAGAACCGTTCCATCGGGTATTGCGGTTCTTGTCGGTCTTATGCTGGCGACAGGGATCTGGATCCTCAGTGGTTGCGGAGGTGTTCCCGCTGAAAATGCCGAATCATTTGCGGTGAGTCTCGATCGGACAGGTCCGTACCTGGTGCTGGTCACCGCGGCTGCCAGGCGTGACTTTGCGGGTGCGCTTGCGGAAATTCAAAAGCTCCATCCCGAGGCCGTGGACGTTGACCTGGACCTCGCCGATCTGAACCCCGCACGGGATGCTCTCCTCGAACATAATCCCCGTTTCGCGCTGCTGCTGGTTAAGCCTGACGAGCTTGATGTGAACGTTGCCTGGACCTGGTTGAAACTGGCCACTGAAATCGATGCGGATCCGTTCGTGGACGTTCGTTCCGGGTTTATTACCGGAGAAACTCCCGAGGCCGCCGCCGGATTCGTTCGTCGGATCTCATCGGCTGCGCGTGAAGAAATTCTCTTGCCTATGGCATTTGTCGACAATCTTGGGCCCAACGGGGCGGCCGTTCCCGAGTCCTTCAGAATGACGCCCTCCAGCTTTATGATTCCCGTCATGGCCCGGGAGATGGAGGTTTCGACCATCTCTCATGGTAAGCGAGGATTTTCTGAGCAGCGTATGGGAAGCATGGATAACGCCGGGTTGGTGCATTTCGGAGGGCACGGGTATCCCGACGGGATTGTAGACTGTCTGCGGGGTCCGTGGGTACGAAAACTAACGCTGTCTCCCTGCGTGGTTTTTAACGGCGCATGTTATAACGGGGTAACCGGCAGGTGGTTCGAGGTCCGCGATTCGGTCCGGGAGCAAAACATCGCGCCGGGGCTTTCCTTCTGCTTGGGGATGCTTACGAACAATACCGTGGCCTACCTCGCATCGTTGCACCCCGATCACGGATTGCCCGTATACCAGGAAATAGAGTTTATGGCCGTTACCGGCGCTTCCCTGGGCGAGGTGATGAAACACACCCACGACGGAGTTATCCTCGGAGCGGGCGGTGGATTGCCAGAACTGCCTCCGCTGAAAGGGGGAAAACCGGCTGTAATGCAGACTCCGGATGAGATAATGCTCAAGGGGACTGCGGCCCGTGTGCTGTTCGGGGATCCGGCGCTCACGGTTGGTCGGGCCTTTGCGAAGGCCGCATTTGATGTTTCCACCGCACCGGACGCCGACGGTTCGCTGATCGTGACGGCCCGCCTGTTGAACGATATGCTGCGCAGCAGTTTCACCGACACCTTTCACTCGGACCTGGCCTCGGTGGAAAACGGCTTCAATGATCGAGCGCTGATCAGCTTCGAACTGCCCGATGACTTCGGTTCAGTGACCTCGATCGAGGTACTGGATGCGGCCGCCGCCGGAGGAAAAGAACTGCGCCATCGTCTGGTTGGATGGGGAGTTGAACTCGACGGCGGGCGGCGCCTGCTGCATGTTCAGGTCGACCTGCCTTCGAGCGGATACATGCAGTCGGAATTTCGCACCAGAGGCTCGGTCGTCAAGCTGAACATAAAGGCGCAGTAGATTATTCCAGCCTGGATGACGTATCCCGGCGTGAATGCGAAACGTGTGATTTGTGCTCCCCCGTCAGTTGACATCACTCAGTCTGAACTCTTTCCTTATATAATGGGGGCGGCGTGCCTTGTCGATTTTTCAAAGGGTAGGTATGGGGGAAGAATGCAGTCCGTAAAGAAGCTGTCTTGATGATTGTATGAGGGTTTGTGTGTCCGGCCCGGATTTCTCATAAGAAGGGTTGGATTCTTTAGTATTAAAAAACGCCGGGAAGCTGTATAATTTGGAATCGACGATGATCGTCACAAGAGATCAAACCGGAGACCCTTCGGATTAATCCGGCCTGAGGGGAGGGAGAAGATGTCGTATCATATGAATGCCGATCCCTGGTGGGCGGCGTTAACCGTGTGGGGGATCGTGAATTCCGTCAATGTGCTGCAGGGTCTGGGATTTCTTTCACGGATCCGCACCGGCGGCATGGCGGTCAATCAACAGCTCGGCTATGTGATGATCGGACTCGCCGTTCCGTCGGCGGTCGCTCTCGCGGCATTTCTCCGGACAGGGGCGGGATGGCTGCAGTGGGCCGGCCCGGCGCTTTATATCGTTTTTATCGGGTTCATGGTCGCTGTCGATTACATTCACCCGTTGGAATTCCGTTCGCCGGTACGCGGCGAGATCCTGATCCCTTTTCTCGTGCTCTTCTTCGGTTCGATCCTGCTGATGGGTTTACCGATGTACCGTTTGGACCGAAACCTCTGGGTTATCACCGTTGCCACAACGGTTTTCCTGCTGGTTTCAATGATCGCGGCCATGCGCAAGGGCGTTGCATGATATCGGGATGGAAGGCGTGCCGATGAGAGCTTCGATTTTTTAAAGCATTGAGTCTCAGCACTTCATCATGATATATATTGATCCTGTTCCGGACGAGGGGGAGCGCGCGCGTTCACCCCGTCAAACGAATCCGCGATTCTGTTTTTACGGGAAGCGGAGCGCGGTCGGCGGATAAGAATGTCAAGGAGAGAGCATTGGCTGGAGACTCCGAAAAAGGTCTGTATTCACCCCGGTTGATGGAAGAGATCAGGAGCCGTTTTATCTATACCGATTCGGATCCTTATTCGGGGAAACGGATTTACCTTGACGCCGCCTCGGGTTCCCTGCGGCCTGAAAACGTGATCGAAGCGATGGAGAGAGAGACGCGCTTGCCCGATCAGCAGGGAAGAGCCAATCCCGGATCCGCTCACTCGATGGAAGTCACGGCAAAAGGGATCGAGGACCTCATGATCTTTTTCGGAGCGAAGTCCGGGCAGACCATACCCGGTTGGAGCAGCAGCCATGTCATCTACCGCATCACGAACGCGGTGCTTTCTTCCATCCCCGGAACGAATGTCGTAACCACCGGTCTTGATCATGCTTCCGTCCGCAGCGCCGTGACGCAGTTTTCCGAACAATACGGTAAAGAAGAACGCATCGCCGCGCCGGACCGGGAAACGGGTTCCGTCGCATTGGAAACGATTATCGATAGAATCGACAAGCATACCTGTTTCCTTATCGTCACCCACACCTCCAATGTAACGGGTGAAATCTATGACGTCAAAACCATCGTCAAAGAGGCCCGGAAGATAAAATCGGATCTGTTCATCATGGTCGACGGCGTCCAGTACTCCCCGACCGGCCCGATCGATGTCGAGGAGATCGGTGCGGATGCCTATGTCATCGCCCCTTATAAAAATTACGGCGTCAAGGGATGCGGGTATGCGTATGCCTCGGAGCGTCTTGCGAAGCTTCCGCACTGGAGGTACACTTTCAAGCCGGAGACGAGTTGGGACCTGGGCGGGGTGGAGCACCAATCCTATGCGGCCTGGTCGGCCGTCATCGACTATCTATGCTGGCTAGGGGAACATTTTACGGTTTCCAGGGATCGCCGTGCACGGGTGGCGGCCGCCATGCGGAGCATACAAGCGCACTCGACGAGTCTGCTTTCCATGATCATCAACGGCACGGAAAGAGCGGCGGGTTTAAAAGACATGAAGCATGTCACCGTCTACGGGATGGGGGAGGATTTGTCAAGCCGTGTGTGCCTGGTCGGATTCAATCTTGAAGGAGTGGACTCCGTCGAAGGGTGCCGCCGTTACCGGGAAAAAGGGCTCAGGCTCCATTCCCCGGGGCATGATCCATTCTTTGCGGCGATGCTGAAACAGCTCGGCATTTCCAGCTTCATCAGGCTCTCGGCGTGTCATTACAACACCCGGGAAGAGATAGAGCGGTTTCTCCGGACAACGATGAGAGAGAGGGAAGGTGCCGGCGCATCAAATGAATTTGAATCGCCCGCCTAAGCGTATTTCATGACGGTTTCAATGTGAAAATGGATACAGCCGGTTGAAGTCATGTCAAGCTTGTGCTAATTTGCTCATATAGAACGAATTGAAATAAAATGGACTCTAAAGACGGACAAATTCTGAGGCTTTTACAAAAAAACGCCAAAATCAGCAATGTCAAACTTGCCGAGGAAATCGGTCTGACTCCACCCGCGACATCGGAACGGGTAAAAAAGCTGGAAGAAACCGGTTTGATTGAAGGGTATCATGCCCGGTTGGACGGAAACAAACTGGGTTACAAAGTGCCGGTGCTGATCGCCATTTCTTTGGTGCGACATCAGGAAAAGGACATCAAGGATTTTGTCCGATTCCTCAAAACGACTCCGGAAATAACCCATTATTACCACGTTACCGGCGCTTACGATTACCTGCTTCAAATCAACATGAAAGATATCAACGATCTTCGGGATTTTCTGATCAACAAGCTGACAGGTAAAAAGGGCATCAACAAGGCGGAGACGTTCTTGATCATGGACGAGTTCCACTCTCCGCTTCCCGTAGACTGACTTTTCTTTCACCGCTGAATCCGCAAACGATTCCATCCCTAGAGAGAATAGAGCCCGTTGTGTCGACGAATCCTCATCTTTTTTCACGTTTGCCGCATCGGAAGAATGTCTTTTTGGCTAAACAATAATAAGGCAAAGGCCCTTTTTGGCTTTATATTATTAGCAAGTGCGTTGATATCGGCTAACATTAAATTGACACAACCGGGCTTTCTCTTTATTGTAATCATGAGAGCCTCCTCTTCCCCGGGACCGATTTTTTGGATCATGTGAGATCGAAGCCGGCGGGAAGACGGCCCTTTCTTGGAGAAACGCATGAAAGAGATCGGGCGGAATAGACGAACGGGTCAAGGCGGATTCGGTCTTGCCGGCCCGCCGGATATGACCGCTGCTGAAGCCCGTCGCGAACATCGATGGCGGTGCATTCGGCGGAACCGAGCCTGAGAGGAGACGAAGCCATGGATTATCGATCTATCTATTCATCGGCAAGCAGGGGAATGAAACATTCGTTCATCCGGGAGATTCTCAAGGTGACCAAGGGGGTTCCGGGTATCATCTCATTTGCCGGAGGCATGCCGCATCCCTCGTCTTTTCCCAAAAACCTGTTGGCGGATCTTTTCTCCGAAGTCATTCGAAATGAGGGCGATGACGTGCTGCAGTACGGCGCCAGCGATGGCGACGGACCCTTGAAGCAGGCTGTACGCAGGTTCGAGGACGCGGAGTGCCTCGCCGCCGATGAGCTGATGGTCACGGTGGGTTCCACAAACGGCATCTACTACTTCGCCCGCACTCTCATCGAACCGGGCGACGTCATCATCACTGAAAATCCCTCTTTCCCCGGATCCATTACCGCCCTTGAAGGCTGCGGCGCTCGGTTGGAGGGTATCCCGATGGACGATGAGGGAATGGATGACCGGCGAATGATCCAAACGGTTCATGCGTTGCGGGGATCCGGAAAAAACGTCAAATTCCTCTATTTGATCCCCGAATTCCAAAATCCCAGCGGCTGCACCATGTCTCTTGCCAGGCGGCGGGCCGTCATCGCGGCGGCCATCCGGCTCAACCTGCCCATTCTGGAGGATCAGCCTTACCGGGAACTGCGCTATCACGGAGAGAGGATCCCCACTTTGTGGGAAATCGCCCGTACGGAGTACGATGATCCCGAACGCGTCACGATCGTCAAATCCTATTCGAAAATACTGGGGCCGGGTTTGCGCCTGGGTTTTGCCGCCGGGGCGGCGGGCGTCATCGGTCCGATGATCAAATGGCAGGAAAAGGTTACCGTCAGCCCGGACAATGTGGCGCAAAGGGTCACGGCGAAATTCATGGAAAGGGGGCTGATGCACCGGCATATCGAAAAGATCGTTGAGATGTACCGGCCGCGTCAGAAGGCCATGCTCAACGCCTTGAAACAGGAGATGCCCAAAGGGATTTACTGGACTCGTCCGGAAGGAGGCATGTTCGTTTGGTTGACCCTTCCCGGGAATCTGGACGCGAGATCTTTGTTTCGTATCGCGCTGGAAGAAAAGGTGGCCTTCATTCCGGGAGAAACCTTTTTCGTCGGACCCGACAAGCCTAAAAATCACCTGCGCTTGAATTTCTCCTACCCGGACCCGGAGGAAATTAAAGTGGGCGTCCGGCGTCTATCGAGGATTATCCGCGGAGTTTTGTGATCAGTTTAGATATTCGATTTTAAAACGGGCTTTTACGTTGGAATATTTCCAGGTTATCGTGCCCGACTCAAATATGATGTGCAGCATGTTTTCCACCGGGTTTCTTCGCATCCGCAGCTTGGGTTTTTCAGGTATCTCCTCAAAATCGATATAGGGTATGGTCTCGCCTGATATAAGACAGAGTTTCTCTCTTCGCTTCTTGATCCTGAGATAATAGAGGCCTTGTCCCGTGTGCTTGATGACGATCAGGTCGTACTTTCCTTTCGGGAGCATCGTATCTTTGCATTTGAGATCAAAAGGGATCTGAACAGCCTTGAAACGGCACACGTCTTCCCACTGCGAAAAAGCGGGTGATGACAGAAGAGAAAGCAAAAAGAAACACACAACAATCTTAAAGGCTTGTCGGTAAAACATGATTTCCCCCCTCTTAATTCTATTCTACCAGAATGGATGAGCGTTTTAAAATATCCGGCTGGAGTCAACCCACACTCCTGAGTTCAAAGAGCGGTTCATGCGGGGAGCGCTGGCTGCCGCCGCACTTTTCGGTCGGGCCGGCTATTTAATGAGATAGAGCTCTTCCTGAGGGGGAGACAGATATGTGACCCCGCTTTCGCCGGCCAGCGCCTGCTCATGATCCCACCAGAACAGGTACTGGTCTTCGTGTTCGCTGGATGCCCACGGCATATAGATGAAATATTCCAATACGAAGTGGTGATGGGGCGGAAGCGGGATGTCCCACATCCACTCGGGGCCGTTGGATCCGATCCGGGGGCCGAAATAGTTCTCGAACTTCCTTTCCCGCGCTCCTTTTCCCATGGCATGGCAGTCGATATTGAGGTGGGTCCTTTCCGGATCGAAACCCTCCGTGTAGGCGGAGAAATCGTTCCTCTCGGCGAACAGATGCAGCTGCGTGTCCCGGATGATGATCCCTTCCGCTTCGAATTTCGCCTTATAGTTTGAAACGATCTTTCGTGGAGAGAGTCCCGCTTTTATGGATTCGGCCAGGATCCCGTCAATCTTCCGATACGCCGCCCAGAGCTTTTCGATTTCCGGAGGCGGCCCCGTCTCTCCTTTACGAAGAACATAGGCGTATAGGCCCTGGCTCGGGGACGCCACGATGTCGCCTCCCAGGATAACGACGTTCTCATGGCCCGCGGTCCTGCCCCTCTGGGATATCCCCGTCCCCCGGCGGCGGAAGACGGTGAGATTTACATCTCTATTCCGCGTTTTCCCAGGCACGATCTCAGCGAAGGCTTTCTTTACGCGTTCCACTTCATCACGCCTCAGTTTCCTGAGAAGTTCGATCTCGCTCGGCACGGTTCTGCTGATGTAATCCATCATCACGTATTCGGACGAGACGATCCTGTCGGCGTATTTTTTACCGAGTTCTTCAGTCAGCAGTATATAGTCCGTATGGGAAAGTCCGTCCCGGGCCCGAGTCGTGGTCGGATAAGGGCCCAACTCATGCAAATAGTTGAGAGCGATGCGTCGGGGATCGCGTGCTTCCACGAATTTCCCGATTCCCTGGAACCGGTAATCATATTCCGTTTCCTTCCCTCCGGGGGGCTGTTTCACGAGAATCGGATCCTCAATGATATCGTAAGCTCCGCTCTCTTCGACCAGCCCGGTCTTCCAGTGTACCCGCCACGTCTCTCCGGCATGGGACGCTCCCCAGCGGCGCCCGAGAACCGCGCGTTCGATCCGGTCGCCGCCGCGGTCGGTGAAGACGAACACGCCGGATGTGCTCCCCAGGTCTTCCGCGCCGAAGGGATCCGGCACGGCTTCCCGCATGACATGGATCCACATGTCGACATGGTTCTTCCGCATGACTTCAGGCAGGACGATGTCGAATTTTTCCCGGCGGATCCGGTTATTCCACTCCCTGAACTCCGCATTTTCTTGAGTCGGTGCTTCGGTTACCGCCGCATCGGTCGATGCGGGGCCGGATTTATCAGAATCGCAGTAACAAAGCAGCAGGGGAATGAAAAGAATCAATAACAAAGCGTTTCGATGGCTCACGAGAGGATCTCCTTCAGACGAATTTTACCCGTCACCCGGATTGGTACCCGACGGGATCAGGCCCGACCCAGGCGGGGACACCGAGGCATAAGATTATCACACCGAAAACGGCCGGGTCAAAGATTCAATAGGGGACTGGAAATCAAATCATGGGATGCAGCGGCGAAAGGGAAACCGATCCTCCCGTCGTTGATATCCCTTATGCTCTTCAGTCGATAATACTATTTTTTCAGCTTGAGGGCTTCAATCTGTCCCTGACGGGCATAGTCGGCTGCTTCGGCGAGGATGCGTGCCGCCTCCTGCGGGGCATGAAAACCCATGGAATTCTCCGCGGCGATGTAGTCGAGACGCCACTGCGCTTTGCGTTGAAGTTCAAGCGCCGGCTTCAACTGGGCCTCGGTGGCTCCGGCCTGCTTGGCCTCCTGCACGGCGTCGAGGAGGTCCATCAATGCCGCGCCGCCGCGCTGCAGCAGGTTGAAGTTTTTTTCCTGGATGGAATCGACGCGCGCGAGGATCTCTTCTTCCGAGAAACGGTGGCAGGTTTGGCAAGCTCGGTTGACGTTCAGCAGTGGGCTGCGCACCCAGTGGTCGGAAACCTTGGAGGCGCCGTCGCGCTGGTAAGGCATATGACAATCGGCGCATGTCACTCCGCTGCGGACGTGGATCCCCTGACTCCACAGCTCGAATTCCGGGTGCTGGGCCTTCAGGATCTCGGCGCCGGATTCCTTATGTTTGTAGTCATGGAAGCGGGTACCGTCGGGCAGCCGGGTTTCGTTCCATTCCTCTTCGAGGTCTTCCATCTTCAGGCCATGACTCCAAGGAAAAGTGAGCGGGAAACCGCCGGAACAATAATATTCAACATGACACTGAGCGCAGACGAAAGCACGTTTTTCATTGCGCGTGGCGTCTTCGTTGGGGTCGTAAGCCCGGTTTCTGGAGCCTTGCCGCCATACGTCTATAGACGGAGCCGCGGGAACGGGGGCATCGGACTCGGCCAGCCTCTGCATGGCGACGATGAAGGCCGGTCGAGTGATGGACAGCTCCATGGATTCGGGATCGTGGCAGTCGACACAGGATACGGGATGCGCATGGCCCATATCATATAGCATCTGTTTGAGCTCCTGATAAGACATGGCATAGGTTTTGTTCATGCCGGCGAGGGCGTCGCCGCCGCCCAGCTGGCGATAAACCGGCATGATGGACGCATGGCAGTGCAGGCACGAACCGGACTGCGATACCGTCTGGCGCTTGGTGTCTTCCTGGTCGATCAGCATGTAGGCGTGGCCGCGGCGGTCGCGGTAATCTATCGAAAAGGCATAGCCGAGAAACATGCGCTTGAGCCACGGGTCGCGCTCGATCTTTTCCTCCGGCAGGGCTTCGCTGCCGCCGTGTCCTCCGAAACGCGTGCGGGTGGCAAGGGCCGTCCGTTTATAGGAATCATACTGCTTGGGCCAGTTCTTGCCCCAATGTTCGGGATCGGTGGTGTCTTCCGTCACTTGGACCAAACGAACGTAAGGATCGTTCGCTTCGGTTTTACGTTCGAAGACATTGATCAGCAGCGCCGTCACGGCGACGGCGGCCGCTGCCGTCACGAGGACGGTTAAAATGAAAAACCCCGTGCTCCCCGGTATTCTCTTCGGTTTCATCATGTTCACCTCTTTTCTCCGGTTTCACCTCGATCCGCGCCTCCAATGCTGGTAGGCAGCGAGCCGTGGCCCACCGCGGCATGACAGTGGACGCAGCTTATGGTATCCGGATCGGTTAAATCCCGCATGAAAATTTCATCCACCATGTCATCATGACAATCGATACAGTTGCGCTGCAGGACCTTTAGGTTCTTTTCCTTGATCATGATGGGTTCATGAAAATTCTGCATCGTGAACGCCTTGGAGTGGTTCCATCCGTTTTCCGCTTTCGCTATGTATTTGCCCACAAAGCCGTGCGGCAGGTGGCAGTCGATGCAGGTCGCGACCGCGTGATGGCCGGATTTTTGCCACGAGTCATATTGGGGCGTCATGATGTGGCAGTTGGCGCAGGCTCGAGGGTTGGTGCTGAAATAGGACAGTCCTTCGGCATATTCGAAGGTGAAGACACCGGTACCGATGAGCAGTCCAAGCAGGATGGCGATTGTCAAACTTCTCCGGTCCTGTTTCATTACCCTCCCCGAGATCGTTTTTTTTTACGGAGATTGCATAATGTGATCGAAGTCCGATTGTTCCGATTTTGTAATTGTTATAAATCCCTGCCAATTTATTGCTTATGCCCCCGTTAATATATCTGTCAAGAAGACTATCACACCTGAAATATAAAGGTCAACGATTCCACCGGAGGCGAGGCCGGAACACGATCGTGGCGGGAGAGCCGAGTCTGGAAGATTTGATCTCATGGAACGATTTAGTACGCGTGTCGGTTTTCCCGATCTAGAAATAAATTGAATATTCAATAGGAGTAATGAGGCGATTTCTACAATTTTCAAGACAAAAAGAATAAAAGTTAGGGCCGTTTGAATTTTCATATCGCTGCCTTGTTTGCTGTTGTCGGCGATATTTTTAATAGATAGTTTCAATCACTGTTCATCGGGATTGGATACACTGTTCGTGGGGATTCCATATGAAACTTCGAATATCGATATCGCATTCGTGTTTTTATCGGCGATAACGGCTTCAATATTCATCTTCCGGAGGGGACAAGGTCGTCATTAATTGTGGGATCGCTTGGTGAAAATCTCGATGTCTCCGAGAGCCCCGCGGCAGCTCCATCTTCCCGTACTTATGCCCCCTGATTGACAACTCCATGAGAGTCGTTTTAATATTCGCTGAAGCGAGGAGGGTGAAAGATGGCCGTAAGCTCCGTCGAAGTGGAGAATCTCAAACAAAAAAACAAAGTGCGCAAGCTGATAAAAATCCTCGGCGATCCGAGGCATGAGATCCGCGCATCCGCGGCCCGCGCCCTGGGTGAAATAGGCGATGTCCCGCGGCAAGATGACGGCTGCTCCACAGGAGATCATGCAGGCAAAGCGTGCGGCTGATTGGGAAGAGGGGAAAATCCGCCTTCTATCGTGGACGGCCAATGAAAACATCCAGGCCGCGTCTCGGGAAGCGCTGGAACAGCTCGGGATCGAAAGAAAAGGAGTGCTTTAATCCATCGTCACATATTGGTCATTACCCGGCCATACCTGATGTGTATGCAGAGCGACCAAGTCTCCTTCAGCCACGGTGCGGACAAAACGGATGCTCTTTTCCGGGTATTCCTCGTTCATTTTAGTGAAGTATTCAATAAATGCCGCTTTTCCATCACCGACGAGAGGATTATGCTGGATGTAATCTTCACCACCATATTTTTCTACAGCTTCCATGGGATTCCCCATGTAAGCGGTTTTGTAAAATTCCATGGCATTCTTTTTATTCTCCTGTCAATCAACGGATATTTTTCATGCCTCCGCTTTAAAAATTCACACCGGCTGTTTTACCTGCCGTCGTATTGCGCCGCCTTCATCATTTAAGATATACGTGAGACGACAACCATCGGGTTGAGTTTTTTTCAGCAAGATGGCTCCGATTCCTCTGAACGCAAAAAGCTGTTTACACTCAAGTTTCAGCAAATATTTTTCCGAAGGCAATACACTTTTCCATCCCGTCATCATCCGGATTCCAATTCACTTTGAGAACGTCATCCGCCATCTCAAATCCGGATGCTTCCAAACTATCGGAAATGATTTTAGTCGATTCTCCGCTCCATCCGTAGCACCCGAATGCGGCAGCTTTCTTTTTTCTGAATTTCAAGCCTTTTATCATCTCAAGAATAGCCGCTACGGATGTCAGAATGCCTTTGTTGACTGTCGGAGATCCTACAATAACGGCCTTGGATTTGAATATTTCCGTAATCACATCATTTTTGTTTCTTTTTTCGAGATGATAAAGCCTGACATCAACATCTTTGTCGGCTTCCCTGATCCCTTTGGCAATGCTTTCGGCCACTATTCGTGTGCCGTTCCACATGGTGTCATATATGATTGTAATCTGATTTTCCTGATAATCGTCGGCCCACTTCATGTACTTATCAATAATCTGCTCGGGGCGCTCTCTCCAAATCATTCCGTGGGAAGGACAAATCATATCGAGCGGCAGGTTCAGCGACATGATTTCCTTTATTTTCTTCGTTACCAGCGGGCTGAACGGGGATAATATATTTGCATAGTATTTAATGCATTCCGCATAGAGTTCCGCCTGATCCACCAGGTCCGCGTACATCAGCTCGGAAGCAAAATGATGCCCGAACGCATCGTTACTGAACAGCAGGTTGTCTCCAGTCAAATAGCAAAGCATGCTGTCGGGCCAGTGAAGCATGGGCATTTCAATAAAAACCAGTTCCTTGCTTCCCAAGCTCAGCGTATCACCGGTCTTTACCACGTTGAAATTCCAGTCCTGATGATATTGTCCTTTAAAGGATTTAAGGCCGTTTTTTGTACAATATATGGGTGTTTCGGGGATGTGGCGTATGAGTTCCGGCAGCGCGCCGCTGTGGTCGGGCTCCGCGTGATTCGCGATGATATAGTCGATCTTGCTCAGATCGGTCTCCTTTGCGAGATTCTTCACGAACTCTTTTGAATAGGGTCCCCATACGGTGTCGATCAGGGCCGTCTTCTCTTCTTTGATCAGATATGAATTGTAAGTCGATCCGCGGTGCGTCGAGTATTCATAACCATGAAAGCTTTCGAGTTCCCAGTCGATTTTTCCGACCCAGTGTACGTTATTTTTAATGGTGAAGCTCATCTTGCCACCTCCCGAAATAAGTTTAAAGCATAATGGAAAGATTATGATCTGATCATGGTCAGCATCATCTTGAATCTCTTGACTGCCTTGAGAGAATGAGGCCTATTAACCGGTAAAATGATCATTTCCCCCGTTTTTAAATTATGCGGTTTTCCGGAGATCATAATTTCCACTTCGCCGTCCAAAATACAAACCAAAGCATCAAACGGCGCCGTATGTTCACTCAATCCCTGTCCTTGATCAAAAGCGAATAATGTCACGGTACCGGTCTCTTTTTTAATTAAAGTTTTACTCACAACGGATCCATCCTGATAGCTCACCTGATCATTTAATGAGCTTACTTTCGGTTCGGAATTCATTTTTTCTTCCTTTTGAAAAAATCAAGTTATGGGTTCAACTCGTTTAAGGGGTGCGGCATTTATTCTGCGATTGATTTGCCGGCTGAATTTATCGATTTTGATGTCTCCCATTCTATCATACTGATTTGTACAAGCGATATTAAACAGGAGTGAAAACGGTCTTTTTCTTCTACTTCTCTTCCCAGCAGGCTGAATATGCCGTTTCTTTTGCGTTATACGTATCTATTATTCTTAATATGGGAATGAAATCAAGAGTTCTTTTAAATGCTCTCTGGATTTCATGAAAATGAATTTTAAGATATGCAGGGGATGTTATGTCTGCGTTAAATACGGTGAAGAAAAGTGTCCCATAAAAGATGAAAGGATGATCCCTCTCTCGATATGTTGGTCCCCTTCGGCATTTTTAAATATGTGTCGGAAGTAGATAAAGAAAATATGAAGGCGGACGATGAATATTATAAGGACAAGAAAGACTATTACTATGAAGTTAAGCTTCCCTTTCACAAAAGGATTATTGCAAAAAGGGTCGTGAAGAAAATAACGGATGGATTCGATTAAAAGCAATATGTACAGCCTGCAATAGATTTATCAAACATATCAGCGCGCCGCATTCGGAACGGATATGATCTCATCCGCTGCGGGGATTTCACCTTTCCTGTATTGGAAAATCCATGAATCCAGCTTATCTATTTGAAAATATGTTTGCCCCTTTATGGGAATTCCATATAATACGGATGTGATCTTTCATGATAGAACCATCTGATAAGGACAATCTTCAAAATCGCGACGAAGAAGCGGTCTACCGGGATCTGGCCCGTTTTCTGGATCGCCTGCCCGGCGGTTACCCCTCCACGCCGAACGGTGTGGAGCTGCGTATTCTGCGGCGCCTTTTCAATCCGGAACAGGCCGAGCTGACCCTTCATCTCACTCTTTTGGCCGAGGAGGCCCCGGTTATTGCGCGCCGGGCCCGCCGCCCCGTCGAAGAGGTCATTCCCATGTTGGAGGAGATGACGGAACGGGGTTTGATCTACCGGATCCGCCGCGGCCGGGCGCCCCGCTACATGGCTACACAGTTTGCGATCGGAATTTGGGAGTTCAATGTCGACCGCCTGACGCCGGATCTGATCCGTGACGTCAATGAATACATGCCCATCCTCTTCGATCTCGAGCAGTGGCGGAAATCCCCCCAGCTTCGTACGGTGCCGGTCGGGCAAAGCATCGATGCCGATCTTCAGGTCTGGCCGTATGAGAACGCGGTTGAACTTCTAAAAGCCCACAACCGCTTTCTGGAAGCTCCCTGCATTTGCCGGCAGGAGCGGCGGATGATGGGCGAGGGGTGCGACAAGCCGGAAGGATTGTGTCTGGTCCTGGGAAACGGCGTCGATTATTACAAAAGCCGCGGAATCGGGCGTGAGATCGACCGGGACGAGGCCGTTCGCCTGCTGAAGATCGCGGATGAGAACGGCCTTGTACTACAGCCCAGTTACTCCAAAAAGATCGCCAACATCTGCTGCTGCTGTTCCTGCTGCTGCCAGGTGCTCAAGAATTTTCGGCGGCATCCCCGACCGGCTGAGATGGTCGCCGCGCCGTTTCGGGTGAAAGCCGCACCGGAGCACTGTGTTGGATGCGGAGCCTGCATCCCCCGCTGTCCGATGGAGGCGCTTTCCCTTCATGACGGCGCTGCGGTGGCGGATCTCGGTCGATGTATCGGATGCGGGCTGTGCGTGAGCGTTTGCCCCACGGAAGCGCTGTCTCTGGAGCGTCGGCCGAATCGGAACAAGGTCGAAATCCCGGAAAATCTGACTCAGGCCTATATCCAACGGGGCCGAACGAGGGGGAGCATGAAGCCGCTTCAGCTTCTGGGCATGTGGCTTCGATCCCGCGTGGACCGGCTGCTGGCCGGTTTGGCACGCTTCTCCTCCCGTTGAGCGCGATTTTTAAGAGATTAACACGAAGGCAAACCTCAGGAGATCAAGGCAAGTCCGTTCATTTCCGTGGCGATACCGGTCTTGCGTAGACGACCTCGCCTCCGATGACCGTCATGTCCGGCGTGATCTTCCAGATCTCCTCGGCTGGGACGGTCATGTAATCGACGGGGATGACCACGAAATCCGCCAGCTTCCCCGCCTCGATGGAGCCCAGCGTGTCTTCCGCGAACATAGCGTAGGCGCCGCCCATGGTTGCGGCCCGCAGCGCCTCTTCCCGCGTCATCGCCTGTTCCGGGAACCATCCGCCCGGGGGATTGTTGTTCCGGTCCTGCCGGGTGACCGCGGCGTGCAGGGTGTAAAACGGGTTGAAGGGCGACACGGAATAATCCGTTCCCGTCGCGACCACGACCCCGAGATCCAGCAGGTCGCTCCAGATATAGGCGTGTTTCAGACGCTCGGGTCCCATCCGGGCTTCCGCGAAGTTCATGTCCTCTGTGGCGTGCAGGGGCTGCATGGAGGCGACGATCCCCAGTTTGGGAATCCGGGGGATGTCTTTCGGGGTCAGCATCTGGCAGTGCTCGAGCGCGAACCGCGCTTTCTTCCCGTCGATTCCGGTGGCCTTCAGGGCGCGTTCGTAGGCGTTGATGGCGACATGGTTCGCGCCGTCTCCGATACAGTGAATTCGCATGTTGAATCCGATCTTCAGCAGCTCGGTCGCGGATTTTGCGATCTCATCCTCGCTTCGCCGGGGCTCCCCGCGGTACCCGGGATAGTCGCTGTAATCCTCTAGGAAGAGAGCGCCTCTCGATCCCAGGGCGCCGTCGGCGAATGCCTTGACTGAGCGGACGTAGTATTTTTCGTCGTGGTTCAAGGGTTTGCCCAGCTTTTTCGCCGCCTCTTCCCGGACCATCTCGTTGATCCTGATCCTGAGCAGTCCCACTTCGTAGAGCTTGATCCGTCTTTGCACCTCGTCGTAGCTCGTCATGCTGGCGCCGTGGACTGTCGTGAGTCCAGCGGCTACGGCCAGTTGGGTTCCTTCGACGAGGTTGCGGCTGATCTCGTAATCGGACATGGGCGGCAGGGGAGGGATGAGGCGCATCAGCTCCCTCGGAGCCCTTTCGACGAATTCGCCCGTGGGTTCCCCGTTTTCGTCCTTCTTGATATGCCCGCCCTCGGGATCGGGCGTGTCGCGCGTGATGCCGGCAAGCTCCAGCGCTTTGCTGTTGGCGGCGCTGCCGTGGGTGTACCGGCTGATGTAAACGGGATTATTCGGAGCGACGGCGTCGATCAGTTCCTTGCGGAAAACCGGCGGATCCCAAACGTCCGACATCCAGCCGCTCAACACCAGCCACCGCGGTTCGGGGCCGGGACGCATGCCTTCACCGGTGGCCAGGCAGCGTTTGATCACCTCCTGCATGCGCTCGACGGAGGCCCATTCCCCGATCTTTTCCCGAATGTCCGGTGTGCGCGGGTGCAGAATCCTCTCACCATACCGGATGTGGGTGTGGGCGTCATGCAGGCCGGGGATGACGGTTCTGCCTTTAAGGTCCATGACGAATGTCAAAGGACCGATATAGGCCTTGGCCCCGGCATCATCTCCCACATAGATGAAGCGTCCGTCTTTGACCGCGATGGCGGAAGCCGTGGAGAAGGCCTCGTCGACGGTGTAGATGTTGCCGTTGACGTATACCCGGTCCGCTTCCTGCCCTTCCCGGGAGGCCGTCCATCCCAGCGTGAATGATAAGAAAAGCACGAAAATACAAATGAAACCGGATGATCTTTTCAGGATGTTCATCGCATCTCCTTCTTTGCGGATATCTGAAGTGGGGACGGATCTTTTTCCCGCCTGCTTGCCGGGAGTGATTTTCCCCTATCGAACAATCCCACTTCCAAAGCTGATCCCCAGGAAAAGCACTCCCGGTTCTTCAGCCGTTTCCCTTCGTCGATCAATAAAACCTATATCATATGAAAGCCCGCTGGTCAAAAAGTCCGCCGTCTGCAATCTTCCGAAGGTGTCGGATCGGGAAGAGGCGGCGATACAAGCAGGTAGGTTTTCTTTATGCAATGATATGGATCCATTTAGATGGACGCGTATGATTTGTATGATGAAACCCGGCATCCTTTCTTTCGTCGAATGAGTCTAATAAAGGAAGGCATATCACAGATTGTCCTTGAGTTGCGAGGAGGCATGGTGTTCATAAATTATTTAAAGACCGCTGTCAGAAGTATGAGTCGACAGAAGATCTATTCGTTGATAAATATCATGGGCTTGGCGATCGGGATGACCATGGCGATCTTAATATTGTCATGGGTTCGAGATGAATACAAGTATGATCGATTCCATCACCATGCCGGCCGCATCTATCGCGTTTCGCAGTTTTTCTCCCGTGGGGGGCTTACAACAAAGGTGGCCGATACACCGGCCGTTCTTGCCGAGACCCTGATGCTGGAATGTCCCGAGGTTGAATGGGCAACCAGCGTGAGGGGAGAAAGCAGCGGTGAGCTGGTTGCCTATGGTGATGAGAAATTCCACGAAACCGGAATCGGGATCACGGACAATCTGTTCTTTAAGGTTTTTTCGTTTCCTTTCGTTGAAGGGAATCCGGAAACCGCACTGGCATTACCGGGAACCGTGGCGCTCTCCCAAAGGACGGCAAAAAGATATTTTGATGATTCGGAACCGCTGGGCCGGACATTGAATTTTTACGGCAAAGATTTTATCGTCACCGGAGTCTTTCAGGACATGCCTCATCATTCTCACTTTCATTTTGATCTGCTTTGTTCGAAGGCCTCTTTCGAAAGGTATACCTCGCCAAGGTGGGAAATGAGTCAGTTCAAGACCTATCTGATGATGCATGATAGCGGCGGGGTTGAATCCCTTCAGGCGAGGCTTAATGAAATCGCCGCTACCCGGATGTTTGGAGACGGGTATGCGGCCTGGGCCGCCAAGGGGAATTCAAAGACTCTTCCGCTCCAAAAATTAACGGATATTCATCTCCAATCCGATCTGAAATATGAATTCGAGGAAAATGGAAACAGTTTGTATGTTCGTTTCTTCATGGTGATTGCGGTTTTTATTCTATGGATCGCCGTGATCAATTATATAAATCTGTCTACGGCCCGGTCGGCGGGACGTGCCCGGGAGGTGGGAATCCGAAAAACAGTAGGTTCCACGCGTGTGATGTTGATACGCCGGTTTCTATTCGAATCAGTATTGACTTCATGTGCGGCTCTGACGATGACTTTTGTACTCATCCAATCGGCGCTGCCTGCTTTTCGCATGCTGGTAGGAAAGTCCTGGCTTGTGACGCCCTATCAGGAACAGCCTTTATTGATACCGGGGCTCATTATGGCGGCGGTTATGATCGGTGTCTTATCCGGACTCTATCCCGCATTCATCCTCTCGGCATTCAAGCCCATTGCCGTGCTCCGCGGATCATCGGGCGGAGGCATGAAGAGCTCCCGCTTTCGTAACGGACTCGTCGTTTTTCAGTTCACATTATCTGTTTTTCTCCTGACCGGGACCCTTATTGTTCAGAAACAAATGGATTATGTCCGCAAAAAGGATTTAGGATTCAACAAGGAACGGGTCATTGTTCTTAAGACGCTGGGACAAGTTAGAAACAAACTTCCGGTCTTAAAGGAGACGCTCCTTCAGAATCCGGAAATCCAGGCCGTATCGGCTTCATCAACCCTGCCCGGAAAAGAGTTTGATTATGTTGGATTCCATGTGGAGGGCACCAACGACAGCTGGCCCGGAACGAACTGTATCGCCGCTGATGCTCATTTTATCGAAGTCATGGATGCGGAAATGGTCCGGGGGCGTTACTTCTCAAAAGAGTTTATGACCGATGGACGGGCGCTTGTTCTCAATGAAAGCAAGGTACGTGAAATCGGGGCGGATGATGTTTTCGAAAAAGGAATTCGGATCGGCGGTATGGGGAACGAGCCGTTTCATGTGATTGGAATTATGAAGGATATTCATTATGAGCCTCTGCATGAACCCGTGAAATCGCTGGGAATCGTTATGTTGGGGGGAGCGTGTACGTGGCCTGAGAGCTTCATCTCGATTCGGATCCGCTCCAAGAATATTCATGACACTCTTGGTGGTATCAGAAAGATTTGGGAAGAGGTGGTTCCCGGTGTGCCCTTCCAGTTCACGTTTCTGGATTCGATCACCAGTGATCAATATCGAAATGAAATCAGAACGGAACGGGTTTTTGCCGTCTTCACGCTCTTCGCGGTTTTCGTGGCTTGTATCGGATTGTTGGGATTGGCCTCATTCGCCACGCAGCAGCGAACCCGGGAATTTGGTATCCGGAAGGTGCTGGGTGCTTCCGGAAAGCGCCTTGTTCTCATGCTGTCGGGAGAATTCGTCAGATGGGTGGTCCTTGCCAATGTAATCGCCTGGCCGATGGTTTATTATGTCATGTCAAAATGGCTGAATAATTTTGCTTATCGAGCCGGGATCGGAATTCTGCCGTTTATTTTATCCGGTTTCATCATGTTCATCATCACCGGTTTGACGGTGAGTTATCATGTCATAAGAGCTGCCGGGATGAATCCGGTTGAGAGTTTGAAGTGTGAATAATATCGGCGCAAGCGATTTCGCCCATTTTGCATCGAAATTCGGGGATGGGGAATTCCCGCTTCGATTTGAATGAAAAAATCCGTTTGTGATATAAATCATAATGGATTGCTTCTGATCGATAGGGATTCCGTAAAGATCCACGCAGGGTCGGTTATGATATGCGATGATGCCTGAGCGTGATCCGCATATATGGGGGCAAATACCGATGAGAAAAATATTTGCCGTATGCATGATGCTTCTTTTGGTTGGTTCGATCCACCCCCGGACGGGGATAACAACTCTCGAGTATTTCATGCTGAACACCGTGCTTCTCCCCGAATCCGTTGAGATCCACCCGGATAGCACTGACGTCAAAAAGATGATGAAGAGAATGCGGGGTCCCTCCGAATTGAAAGAGAAGTACGAGGCAAAGGAGCTGCGGGAGGACTTCCTGCAGTTCCGCGGACACATCGAAGAGGTTCATCCCTACCCCTATGCTTTTACCTCCAGGGAATCCTTCGATGCATCATTCCGTGCGCGATATAAAGAGATCGACGGTCCCATGTCGCTGCGGGAATTCTACTGTCTGCTGGCGCCCCTCAAAGGAATGATCGGGGATGGGCACGCCCATCTGGATTACCCGGAAGAATACCGGCGCACCGTGCAGAATCATAAGTTCCCCCTGATCTTGAGCTTTCTCCAGGACGGATGCTTTGTGCGGAAAGATCTGCACGAGGAGCCCTCTCTTCCCCTTTTCAGCGAGATCCTGTCCATCGACGGGATTGGGATCGAAAGCATCGAGGAGACGCTGCGATCGGAGATAGGAGCCGACGGGCACAACCGGTTTTTTAAAAAATCAGCACTGGAGAACTGTTTTCAGTATTATTACGCCAATCATTACGGCGCGCCCATGGAATTCCGGATCGAATACCGGGCGCCTGGGAGCGACGACATCTGGGAAGTCGTGATCCCGGCCATACCCTGCGCCGGTATTAATTATTCCAATAGGGAATCCAGGGATCTGGATGTTCAGGTCTTCCCGGATAGAGACACCGCTGTTTTGACCATCGACTCCTTCAGCTATTACGGGGATCGGAATAAAATCTTTTTTGATTTCGTCGATGACGCCTTCACCCGGATCAATGAAGGAGGGATCGGAAACGTCGTTCTCGACCTGAGGGGGAACGGCGGGGGAGACCCGTTCTGCGCAAGCTATCTGTGGGCCTATATCGAAAACGAGCCCCAGCCTTATTTCTCCAAGCAGTACGGGAAATATGCCGAACTGGCGAAACCCATAAAGCGGGCGGTCTTCCCCTTTGGCGGAAGGCTCTTCATCCTTACGGACGGAAGCAACTTTTCCACCACGGGGCATTTCTGCGTTCTGGTCCGATACTATGGCCGGGCCGTCTTCGTCGGAACGGAGACCGGGAGCGCGTATACCTGCAACGCGGCGGTCAAAGTGTTTACGCTCAAGAACACGGGGATCGGCCTCAAACTGGCCACCGGAAGCTACGCCGCCGCAGTCGACGGATTTCCCAGGGATCGCGGCATTATCCCCGACCATATCGTTGAACCGACCATTGAAGATTTGAAAAACGGTCGGGATCCGGTTATGGATTATGCTTTTAAGTTTATCGAAAACAGGAATTAGCCGGCTGTATCGGGTGACGTGGCGCGGTGATCCAGGTTACGGTTTTTTCCGCGTGTACTTTGTTTCGACGGCCTTGCCTTCTTGCCCGTTCGGCAGCACGTTATACGCGGTCATAATGAGATGATCTTGGTCGATCAATTCGTACACGGTCTTCCAGCCCCAAGGAAGCTGATCGGTGCCGACCGCATATTCACCGACAACGACAAATCCCGTCGTGGTGGGATCGCCCTCCGAGAACATGATCCCGTAATTCATGTGGAAGTCATCCACCCAGGATATCTGAAACTTTTTCTTTACGGAATTGAATGCGATCGTCTCCTCTCCTGTCCGGGGCTTTCCCTGAAGTTCCCCCGTATAGGTATGACGCAGGAAGCGCCCGTCGAGAATGAACTCGAATACACCCTTCACCTTTGACTCGTCGGCGAGTTCGCCTGGGCGAAACCAGGTGCGGCAGGTCCCCTCCCAGTCACCGGCGAGGGATTCGAGGAAAGCCTGCTCTTGGGGTGTCCCTTGACTGTTTTTCATTTGATCCTCCACGGAGTCACGAGCGGATGCCGTCATCCCAAGGGCGAAGATCACGCCTATTGCCGTGCCGAAGATTTTATGTGTTTTCATGGAATGCGGATTTCCAATATGATTGCGCCCCTTGCTTTTCGATTAACGACCCTCGTGATCGATGGTAGCAAAACCGCTGTCGGAAATCCAGAGCCCCCTTTAAGCGGCGGAAAGGGCGTGGAGAAACCGGAGCCGAGGTTCATGGTTTGACGCAGATAAATACCTGCATGGGATATGCGCCTTCGCCTATGATGTAGGGATCGTACACGCCGCCCTGCCTGATAAGGAATGCAAGCCGCCAAGGCCCATCGAGACGTTGTTTTTTTTGATCGGCTCAGGATTCGTCCCGGATAGATTCCCGGAGACGGCTGACCAACCCGTGCGCGGCCTGTGCCAGCAGGTTGACGTCCACGCCCGCGATGATCAGAGTGTAGCCGCGCTCGATATAAGGGATAACGGCTTCGGCCGTCATCCCGAAGATGCCCAGCCGGACGCCTGCCTTGAGACAGGCTTGGGTGACGCGGTCGATCGCGGATTTGACTTCCGGATGCTGCACGTCGCCGGGACGGCCCATGCTGGCGGAGAGGTCGTAGGGTCCCACCATAACAGCGTCGATCCCCTCGACCGCGGCGATCGATTCGATGTTGTCCACGGCTTCGATGTGTTCCGCTTGAACCACCACGGTGGTGGACTCGTTGGCTGTATCCATATATTTCTGGAAGCTCAATCCGTAACCGTGGGCCCGGCACAGGCCGACCCCGCGTTCTCCCATGGGAGGGTATTTCGCCAGGCGAACGACGTCTTCCGCCTGCTCCGCTGTGTTGATCATGGGGGCGATGATCCCTGCCGCCCCGACATCGAGAGCCTGTTTGATGGGAACTCTTTCTCCCGACGACAGCCGGACCAGACAGGGCATTCCGGGTCCGGCTCCCTGCATGAGGCCCTGCAGGTTTCCGGCGGACAGGGGGCCGTGCTCGGCGTCCAGAAAAAGCCAGTCGAACCCGGCCAGCCGCATGATCTCCGCTGATTCCGAAGCGCCGAGGGTGACGATCGGTCCGACCAGGCGCTCACCCGATTTCAATCGTACTCTGAATGATCCTTGATCCATATTTGAATGCATATGATGGCTCATGACGGCATGCCCCCTTTCCGTTTTCTTAAGGAAAGAACCATATCATGCGCAAAACCCCGAAGTCAATTTTCGCAGTCGAGTTGGACTCAATGAGGTGATCACGGAGTGGTCCCTTTCAACAATCTGCCCAAAATATCAGAGCCGGTGATGATCCGCTTTTGGTCGCCCCAGATCAGGATGATGTCTTTGTCGATAACATCATCATTCTGGCTTTCTGGCTTCATCTTAAGCTGCAGGATTGCGTCTCCCAAAGGACTTTCGCAATCAAGGATAATAACCGGCCGATGACAGAAATCTTGCGGTATGAATGAAGCTTTTTCAAAAAGGGCGGACCTTAAGAAGGCATCCGAATCCAAAGCAAGTCGTGGAGTCCCGGTCTTATCGGTCAATATGACCCATTTTTTGCGTGCCTGATGAATTCTTTTGAGAAAAGGGTCTTCGCATGAGGGCTCGATTATAGGAAAAGAGGGATGGTTGTTGATGAAATCCATTTCAACGATGCTGTCCGGATATATCGGTTCACCTTCTTCCCCGGTGGACAAGTCGTCCATGTCCAGGAAATTCAAAGCGCCCCTTCCCTCCATCTCAGCGATGTCGGTTGTTGAAGAATCCAGGTGTATTTTCAGGAGCTCCCGCAGATCTTTTTCACGAAAATATCTTATGGACTCCGGGCCTAACCATTTATCCAGCACCAATGCGGTCGGCTTGGCTACGGGGTAAAACAGGAACTGGTAAAATCGAACGATGGGCGACAGCAGGGATGCCGTGCGCAGCGCGTGCCTTGAAAAATAGGCCTGGGGTATGATCTCACCTAAAAAAGTGATAATAAACGTTGAGAAGAGAAAGGCGGCTACTCCGGCCATGACGGATTTTGACAAAAGCGTCAATAAAACATTGATCCCGACATTCCCCCATAATATCGTCGTGAGAAGGAAATTTGAATCTTCCCTCAGCTTTACGATTTTGAAGGCGTGTTTATTGTTTCTTTTCGACTCGATTTCGAGACGTAATTTGCCGATGCTGAAAAAAGCGAGATTAAGTCCCGAAAACATGGCCGATTGAGAGATGCAGAAACCGATTCCCAGCCAGATTAGCGCATTCATGTTTTCCTCGTCGTCATCGTGCTGCAGGTCGGATGCCCTGCCGGCGGCTCTCGGCTCTTTCCTGCTCACGCCACATATCAGTATAATATAGACAAGGCAGTCGAAGGAATGGTTTTGTTCCACGCGCAGCGGTTCAGGCTGATTGGCGAGGGCTGTGTTTTCCAGGTTGAACCAGGGCCGCATGTTTCGGTGAGGATGAATAGCGCCGGCGCGATGGGGGCTGCTGATGGCTATAATTAAAGGTGGCGATTCAGTCAGGGAACATACGCGAGATCTGAGTCTGATATTGAGGGACGGTCCTAGATATCCATAATCTTTTCTGTCAGATCTTTTCATTTTCAAGTAATTCATTCGGTCTCTTTGTCATGATGTGCTCAAAAGCTTCATCTTGTACATCCCTTTAATGAGAGGCTTCTCTCAACTTCTCAATAATATTTGTGCTCACCCAGAATACATCTTCATCCTGGCCGGGCGCAGCCAGGGTGAAAAACAGATACTTGGTATTATCAAATGGCGAGATCTCAGATTCTGTCCATCTGTCTCCAATACGCCGCATAGTCTTATGAATTTCAAGCCAATGATTCTCTTCATCGACGCGCATCATCCACCAGAACACCTCGTTGCCGTCGGGAGAAAACCTAGGTGCCCAGTGTTCGTTATCGTCCATCGAGACGATTCCTCTGGCAAAAGCCACCGACATTTCTCCGGGTAGGGGCTGATCCAGGTAGTCTCCGTACAGCTCAGGGGACTACTTTTCAAATGAAGGTTTGATAATTAAAAGCAAAATATAATCTAGTGTTCTTAAAACGAGTTTGATAACATTATTTAAAACAGAGATATTCGCTGAATAATCGAATTGGTAAGAAAAGGGGTTTTTCTTTGAAAAATATATGATGCCGGTATTCTGAATTTATATTCAGATAGGAGGAGCTTCTGATAGGAGCAATTATTGCCAAAAAGACGATAGCCGGTGTTTTTGAGGCTGTGGTTATTATTATCTCGATCCTGTTTCTATTAAGCAAGCCGGCTGTAGGGCAGGATATTCATGATGCCGCATGGAAGGGAGACCTGTCAAAAGTTCAAAAACTCCTTGCAGAAAATCCGCAGTTGCTCAATGCAAAAGGACCCTGGGGCTGGACGCCGTTGCAGAGAGCCGTTTATTTTAATCATTCGGATATTGTTTCCTATCTTATCTCAAAAGGCTCTGATGTCAACATCAGAACACCCGATGGCGAAACCGCATTGCATTGGGCCATTAAATGTGGGCATGAAGAATTGGCAAGGTTTCTGATCGCACATAGTGCAGACGGGGAAATCAAGGATAATATAGGAATGACACCCCTCCAATTGGCGGTTGAGAATGGATATACGGAAATATTGGAAAAACTTATTGTTAAGGGGGTACTGCTTACGGAAAAAGAAGAACATTATGATAGAAGTTTATTACATTTGGCTTCAATCAATGGGCATTTAAGTATCGTGGAGATGCTCCTAGACAAAGGATTAAAAATAAACATGCATGATAAGCGTGGAAAAAGTCCTCTTTATTATGCAGAAAAATATGGTCATGGAAAAGTCGGGGGGTTACTTAAAAAAAGAGGCGCTTCAATCAATAATAATGAAAGAGATTGGAACAGCTCGCCTTCACTCAAAAAAGGGCTCGATGAAAAAGAAGCGATCATATGGTATCTGGGAAGCTGCGGGTGGGCGATAAAAACGAAGAATCACTTTCTCATATTTGATTATTGGGAATACGGAAGGAAGCCGACTGAGCCCTCTCTTTTAAATGGACACATCAATCCTGGCGATATCGAAGACTTGAATGTGTATGTGTTTGTTACGCATTCTCACATCGATCATTATGATCCCATCATCTACGAATGGAAAAAGACGATAAAAAACATCAAATACATATTTGGTTGGAAAGCAGATGATGATCCGGAACATCTATATATGATTGGCCCGCGAGCCGTTGAAAAAGTGGATGACATTGAGATCTTTACCATAAATTCCCATCATGTTGATGTCCCTGAAGTCGCCTATTTAATTAAAGTAGAAGGAATTACCATCTATTTCAATGGGGATTATAACGGAAAAATCCATGAAGACATCAGGTATTTATCAACAAAATCGGATAAAATAGACCTTGCTTTTTCAGAGGGAGGAGCTTCCGTCACGTCCCACCTGATTGAATCAATGAAGCCGATAATGTGGTTTCCGATGCACGAAAGAGGCACGGAATTCAAACATCAAAAATACAAGCACTCTTTTGCAAAGACAAATTTTATGACGAAAGTCATATGTGCTGAAAACAGAGGCGATCGATTTTATTATAAATAGGATTTCCTCATCAAGTGATGGGGCGGGAGGATGCAATCCATCGGATGCGTTGCCGAACGCCTCGCGGCGTGATTCCCGCCATGGTCTTTCAATCTATTTCCGATGATAAGCCGATAGATCTGATTGGGATCCTCGTTGTCTTAGTCACCGGGATGATCTGTTTTATACCATTCACGTTGTTTGTGCGTGGCGTGACCAAGACGAGACCGGAAGAGAGTTCTGAGGGCACATAACAAAGCTTCCAGCAGAAAACCGCGTTTGTCATGGCCTGTGATGGATCGTGTCGGCCCCCCGGGGAGTTTCGGCGGTACGGATATCCATATCTCTTTCAAAGGCAAAATGGAGCTTGATCGGATCCTGTCTATTCCGGTGGAGAAAGTCAACACGGAATTGGAAGAGCGTTTCCCGAGCAAATTTACTGCTGGGGATATATTATTCTTTCTTAAAGATTATGATAATGAACATCAGGATTTCTACTGGATTGATGCGGGTTTTATCGAGGAACTAAAAAAGCAGAATTAAAACCAGACTATTGAACGGATGTTTTTCTTGTGACTCTTGATGCAAAAAGTCATTTAATGTAAAAACATGGTATAACCAATGGATTCAATTTGAGTTTTCTGTTTGGTTTGTCGCCTGCTGTTTACCCAAGTCAACCGCGGACAGTTGTACCGTAGAAAGGAAAATCATGCACCGGATAATCAATCGTTCAGTTACAGATCTAGCCGGAGTCCTTCTTAATAAAGAAGTTTCCGCCACGGAAGTCATCAATGCCTATCTGGATCGAATAAGCGTGGTCAATCCGAAGCTCAACGCCGTTGTGCAGCTGTCGGAAGAAAGCGCACATGCCCAAGCTGTAAAGGCCGACGAAGCCTTGTCACGGGGTGATATTTTGGGCCCCCTGCATGGAGTGCCGTTTACCATTAAAGATTCATTCGATACGGCTGGTATGATTTCCACGGGGGGAACCAAGGGAAGATCAAATATTATCCCTTCCACGGATGCCACGGTTGTAAGCCGCTTACGTGCAGCGGGCGCCGTACTGCTGGGAAAAACCAATACCTCGGAACTGACTCTCACCTATGAAACCGACAATTTCATATACGGCCGGACGAACAATCCTTATGACCTTTCCAGGTCTCCCGGGGGGAGCAGCGGGGGGCCGGCCGCCGTCGTCGCCGCCTGCGGATCCGCGTTCGATGTCGGAAGCGATTACGGGGGGAGCCTGCGGTATCCGTCCCACTGCTGCGGGATCGCCGCGATCAAGCCCACTTCGGGATGCGTGCCGCGGACAGGGCATATATTACCGTTTGGCGGGGTGTTGGATTCCTTTCAACAAGTAGGCCCCCTGACTCGTTCGGTAGATGATCTGTCTTTGATCCTGCCGATCATCGCGGGGCCGGATGATATCGATCCGGGTATCATTCCCATGGCATGGAATGACCCGAACGAGGTGAATCTGAAAAATCTCAGAATCGCTTTTCATTCAGACAATGGGATCATTGTCCCTTCCCCGGAAACGGAGAAAGCGGTGCGGAAGGCGGCAGCGCTGCTTGATGGGGAAGGATCGATCGTCAATGAGGTCCGCCCGCACGGAATCGAACAGTCCTATGAGCTGATGATCGGGCTTTTGTCCGCGGACGGCGGCGCGTCGATCCGGAGGCTTTTAAAGGAGGCGGGGACGAGGGAGCATACCCTTCCCTGGCTGGAACTTGGAGCGCCCATCGATGCGACTCGCTTCGATACCCTCATCATGAAATGGTCCCGGTTTCGCAGCACCATGCTGTCATTTTTTAAGGATTATGATGTCATTCTCAGCCCCGTTAACGCCTTCCCGGCCGTGTCCCACGGACCATGGGGGGCGGATTTAGAAGCTTTCAGTTATACCATGACGTACAACATGACGGGATGGCCCGCCGCCGTTGTTCGAGGCGGCGTATCCTTGGAGGGACTGCCCATCGGAGTGCAGATCGTCGCTCCTCCGTGGCGGGAAGACATCGCTTTGGCTGTGGCCGGACATCTTGAAAAGAAGCTCGGGGGATATCAACCGCCGTCGATATAAAAGAAAAGTTGATATGATCATGGGGGATTGCTTGAAAAAACGCGCCCCACGGTCCTGCGGAAGCATATCTTCGGCCATATAAGCGAGGATCTCTCACAAAGCCCGTAGTTGATCCGTTTTTAGATGAAGCGGCCTCATTGCGGGAATGATCTCTTATTATATATGATATGAATGATGGGTGTTTGCATCGATGCCCGCATGCCTTGTTATAGCACTATTGTGAAAGAGAGAGTTGTCGGGACATGGGAATTTTTTTTGAAAAACAATTTGAGCTGAGATATTTCGAAATGAACAGGTTCGGAGAAGCGTCGTCTACGACTATCTTAACACTTATGGAAGAAGCAGCCGCGGATCACTGCTATTCAATAGGTCATAGCCTGTATGATCTTGAAAAGAAAAATATTGGATGGGTGTTGCTCTCCGGCGTCATGAAAATGGAATCTTATCCCGGTTATAAAGAAAAGATCACCATCAGAACATGGCTGTCAAGCTATTCGAAAATTAAAGGGATCAGGGAAAA
>Ga0180431_10000305_pt1 | contig 70438 bp, 73 predicted proteins | sample SS_ome_11_FD_132459 | JGI IMG/M metagenome (GOLD analysis project Ga0180431, IMG submission 132459) | Hypersaline lake sediment archaeal communities from the Salton Sea, California, USA - SS_1_MS_1 metaG | ecosystem: Environmental > Aquatic > Non-marine Saline and Alkaline > Hypersaline >...
ACCGCGCAATGAATCTTTCAAGCTCGCGGCGGCTTCGGAAAAATTACCCAGCTTATAGTAACTGTCTCCCAGCATGTAATAAGCATCAAAAATATGCTCGCTCACCGGGTACTTTTCGGTAAATGCCTTTAATTCCGGAACCACGTCGGCATACCTGCCCGTCTTGTACAGAATCTCCGCGATCTTATACCGGGCTTTCACTGCCAGCTCTCTTTCCGGATACAGCTGAATAACTTCGCGGAACGCCTCTATGGCCATGGGGTGTTCGCCAAGCTTTTCGTAACACCACGCCTGGGAATAACGGGAATACGGCACGTATTCACTCGTCGGATACGATTCGATCACCATTTGGTAATAGGCCAGGGCCTGTTCAAAGTCGCCCTCCTTGAAATAGACTTCGGCTATCCAATAAGTGGCGCGCGCGGCGAAATCGCCGTCCTTGAACCTTTCAAGCACAATATTGAATTCCGTAAGTGCCTTGGCGGGGGAAGATTTTTCATAATACACTCTTCCCAGAAGCGAACGCGCCTCACCCTCGACGTCTTTTGAGATGTCCAGCGCAAGCAGGGAGTTCAACTTGCTCTCCGCCAGATCATAAAAACCGTCCTTGACGGCTTTCCTGGCAAAATCGAGTTCGGGTTGAAACGTCTTTTCACCCGCTTCTGAAGGTAAACACCACAAGAACACAGCTATCGACACCAGATATATGATTTTCTTCATTTTGCTTATGGGCTAATTATAACTTAATTACAGGGTAAATCATATGCTAACAAAATATAGCTATCTCATCAAGAGCTTTTTGAGATATGCTCCGGTATGGGACTTCTTGCCGGAAGCCACTTCTTCGGGGGTGCCGCAAGCGACCAGCTCGCCGCCGGTATCTCCGCCTTCCGGCCCGAGATCTATGATATAATCCGCGGACTTGATGACATCCAGGTTATGCTCGATCACCAGTACCGTATTTCCGGCGGATACCAGGGCATGCAGCACATCCAGCAGTTTGTGTATATCCGCAAAATGTAACCCCGTAGTAGGCTCGTCCAGTATATACAGCGTCTTGCCGGTAGCCGTCTTGGACAATTCTGTCGCAAGTTTCACCCTCTGCGCTTCTCCGCCGGATAATGTCGTCGCCGGCTGCCCAAGCCTTATATACCCCAGCCCGACATCGTACAGGGTCCGCATCTTGTTCTTGATCGCGGGGATGTTCTCGAACAGCTTCAGCGCATCCTCCACGCTCAGATCAAGGACCTCAGAAATATTGTACCCCTTGTATCTTATCTCAAGCGTCTGGTCATTGAATCGCTTGCCGTTGCAGACCTGGCACTGCACATAAACGTCCGGCAGGAAATGCATCTCGATCTTTTTCATCCCGTCGCCCTGGCACGCTTCACAGCGGCCTCCCTTGACATTGAAACTGAACCTGCCGGGTTTATAGCCCCGCATGCGCGATTCGGGAAGAGAGCTGAAAAGCTTTCGTATGGGGTCAAATGCTCCCGTGTATGTCGTGGGATTGGACCTAGGGGTCCTCCCTATGGGGGACTGGTCTATCACTATCACTTTGTCTATGTGTTTAACGCCGTTTATCCTTTTATGCTTACCGGGTTTTACCTTGGACCTGTAAAGTTTTTTAGCCAGCGCCCTGTATAGAACCTCGTCGATGAGCGTGCTTTTCCCCGATCCCGAAACACCCGTCACGCAGTTAAACACGCCCAACGGGATACTCACATCTATGCGTTTGAGATTATGCTCGGCGGCGCCTATCACTTCCAGGCGTTTATCCGGGTCGTATTCCCGCCTTTTCTTCGGCACCTCGATCTTCAGATCTCCGCGCAGATACTTGCCGGTAAGCGACTGCTTGTTCTTGAGAATATCAGCCAATCCTCCTACTACGACCACTTCCCCTCCATGTTCACCCGCCCCGGGACCCAGGTCAATAATATAGTCCGCCTTTCGTATAGTCGTTTCGTCATGCTCGACCACCACAAGCGTATTCCCGAGCTCTTTAAGCGCGACCAGGGTGTCAAGAAGCTTGCGGTTGTCTTTCTGGTGAAGCCCGATACTCGGTTCGTCCAGGACATAGAGCACGCCGACCAGGCCGGCCCCGATCTGCGTGGCGAGCCGGATCCTCTGGTCCTCGCCTCCTGAAAGCGTGTTGCTTCTCCTGTCCAGGGTGAGATACCCAAGCCCCACATTTATCATGAATTCCAGCCGTGACTTGATCTCCTTGAGGGCTTCCTCGGCGATCTTCTTCTGCATCGCGTCAAGCTTAAGGCGGGAAAAATACTCTTTCGCCCCGGTTATGGACATCTCGCACGCGTCGGCAATGTTCTTGCCCCCGATAAACACATTACGCGATTCCTTGCGCAGGCGCTGCCCCTTACACTCCGGACAGGGCTGAACCGACATGAAACCGCTTATCATCTCCTTGATAAAATCGCTTTCGGAGTGGCGGAAACGCCTCTCCAGATTGGGAATAACGCCTTCAAAACCCGATTCATCATCCCCGTAAAGGACCATCTTCTTCTGGGCGGAAGTCAGCTTCTCGAACGGCATCTCATGATCAAAGCCATGATACCTGGCCATCCTTCGGATATGCCGGCGGTAGTGAAGCACGATCCCTTTGCCGCCTCTTTTCCAGGGAACAACCGCCCTTATAAGAGATTCGGTCTTGTCCGGGACTATCAGTTCCGGATCTATCTCCATTTTGTTCCCCAGGCCGTTGCAGGCGGGACACGCGCCGTAAGGGCTGTTAAAGGAAAAATTTCTCGGTGCCAGCTTTTCAAAACTTATCCCGCACCTGAGGCAAGCGTTCTTCTCGCTGAAAAGTATATCCTCGGTAAGGTTCCCTTTTTCATCCAGCAGAACCACAACAGTAGTACCGGAACCGAGCTTGAGCGCCGTCTCGACCGAATCGGACAGGCGCGACCGGATACCCTTTTTCATGACAAGCCTGTCCACCACCGCCTCAATAGTATGCTTGACCTTTTTATTCAGTCTCGGGATGCGGTCGCCTATATCCACGATCTTTCCGTCAAGCCTTATCCTGATAAGCCCTTCTTTTCTCGCGCCCTTCATCACCTCAACATGCTCACCTTTTCTTCCCTGGATCAAGGGAGCGAGTATCATCAGCTTTTTGCCTTCCTTAAAGGACATGATACGATCGACGATCTGCTGCGAGCTCTGTCCGGATATTTCCCTGCCGCACCTGGGACAACGCTGGATGCCGATCCTCGCGAAAAGCACTCTCAGGTAATCGTAGATCTCGGTCTGCGTGCCTACGGTCGATCGGGGATTCCTTCCAGCCGTCCTCTGCTCGATGCTTATGGTCGGCGATAATCCCTCGATGTAGTCCACGTGGGGCTTCTGGAGCTGTTCGATAAACTGTCTCGCGTAGCTGGATAAGGACTCCACGTAACGCCTTTGGCCTTCAGCATATATGGTATCAAACGCGAGAGACGACTTGCCGGAACCGGAAAGGCCGGTAACCACGCACAGCGTGTTCCGTGGAATGCGGACATCGATGCTTTTGAGGTTATGCTCCCTGGCGCCTTTTACGAAAATATGATCCTTGCTCATAGGGTATAATTGTAACATAAATATATTTACGTCACAACAAGTTAGTGATTTTCGCATTTGTGAAAATATATTTGATTATTTTTAAAAAATGTAGTATATTGTCAATATCGGAAAACAGCAAATACTTTTTGAGTTATCTCAAAGGAGGAAGTATGAAAATAGGAAAAAGGATGCGTTTGTTGAGAAAAGAAAAGGATATCACGCTTGAAGAGCTTTCCGAGAAAAGCGGCGTGGCCCTGGCCACCCTCAGCCGCATGGAAAACAACAAGATGGCGGGCACCCTGGCCTCCCATAACAAGATATGCAAGGCCCTCGGCGTCTCGATCTCCGAACTCTACCGCGAGCTCGAGGACGAAACCAAAACAGTCGAAGCGGTCCCGAAATACAAAAGAACTGAACATTTTATCCATGCCCGCAAGGCAAAATACGAACTCCTTGTCACGAAAACACTCGACAAAAAGATAATGCCGCTAATGATGAAACTCGCAAGCGGAGGCAAGACGCAAAAAGAACAGAATAAACCCGGTGTGGAAAAATTCATATACATGATAGCCGGAACCCTTGAAGCGATTGTCGGCAACGAAACGCACACTCTAAAACGCGGTGACAGTCTCTATTTCGACGCTTCCCTCCCCCATGTATTCAAAAACAACGCCAAAACGGAAGCGGAGGCAATGTGCATTATTTCACCGCCGGCATTATGATCGGTATGTCGTCATCCTGTAAGACTGGAAATCTATAACATTGCTAATAAGCTTGAGGAGGAAAAAAATGAATAAACAAAAAAAGATCCTGATCTGTGACGACGAAGAAGGAGTCCGGGAATCACTTAATCTGATACTCGAAGACATGTATAATCTTGATTTTGCTTCTTCGGGAGACGAAGCTATACAAAAAGCTAAAAATCAAAAGTACGATGGAGTATTGCTGGATATCAAAATGCCCGCAAAAGACGGCCTTGAAACCCTGGAAGAGCTCCGGCAAATATCTCCCGACGTGAAAGTCATCATAGTCACCGGATATCAAAGCGTAGAAACCGCCGCAAAAGCCGTCCAACTGGGCGCAATGGACTACATCACCAAACCTTTTGAGAGCGATGAGGTAAAGGAAAAGATTGGGAGAATTTAAAGTATTGCAAAAGAAATAAATTTGGGATAGCACTAAAAAACTCAATTAAGTATCCATTAGAGTATTGTTTATAATGATTAACTTATATGGCATATCTAACATACTTACTACAATAACTAGCATGGCTATGGCCCTATTCGTCTATACAAAAGGCTATAGAAGCAAATTATGCAAAACATGGTCAATTTTTGCCATTTGTGTCGCTATTTATGGATTTGGCGCGTATATGGCATCTGGTTCTAGAAACTCATTATCAGCATTTTTTTGGTGGCAAATTTCCTATATAGGCGTTATCATGCTACCTGCCTTATTTATACATTTTGTTTATGTTTTTTTAAATATCAAACGAGCTTACATTATTAGAATTGTATACATTTTAAGTTTAATAGTGTTAGCTGCGGATATTTTTAGTAAAAATTTGTTTGTTGGAAATGTTAGTTTATTATTCACAAATTCGAAATGGTTTACCCCAGCTTGGTGGATTTATCCCCCCGGCCCCCTGCACATCTTCTACACTCTTTTCTTGTATATTGGATTACTAATATATGCTCATGTTGAATTGATTAAAGCATATAAAAATTCTGGGCACCTTAAACAACAACAAATCAAGTACTTTTTCTTTGCTACAACATTGGGCTTTGTCGGAGGTGGAACTTCCTATTTGCCATGCTTTGGCATAAATGTATATCCTGTTTTGAATATAACTGTACCTTTATATCCGCTAATTATGACTTATGCTATTATCCGCCATCAACTTATGGATATAGAAGTTATAATCAAAAAAACTCTTATTTATTCAGTGCTAATATCTGTTATAACAATTCTTTATTTCATTATTGTTTATACCTTGGAAAAGATCTTTAGCATCATTGTAGGATATTATTCTATGCCATTAGCCATAACTATCATTACCTTCTTTTCAATAATATTTATCCCCTTAAAAAACAAAATTCAAAAATTTATTGATAAATATTTCTTCCATGGCTCCATAGATCAGATAGATGAGGAAAACATCAAGCTTCGCGAAGAACTTCAGAAAGCCGAAAAGCTAAAGGCGGTAGCTACCCTTGCCGCAGGTATGGCGCATGAGATAAAAAACCCTCTTACATCGATCAAAACCTTTACAGAATACATTTCTAAAAAGAAAACTGACCCGGAATTTCTTGAAAAGTTCCAAAAAATCGTCAGCGGTGAAGTTAACAGGATAAATTATATCGTCAAACAACTGCTGGAGTTTTCTAAACCCAGCGATCTCCAGCTTAAAGAAACCGGCATCGATAGTCTGCTGGATGAAACGTTGGATCTATTGAATAATGATTTTCTGAAACATAACATAAAAATCGAAAAATGTTACTCTCCTCTGCCCTCGATCAAAGTTGACCCTTCACAAATGAAACAAGTCTTTCTCAATCTCTTACTGAATGCCATAGACTCGATGGAAACTGGCGGGATTATCACGGCAACCATTAAACCAGGCAAAAACGATAATATAATAATAAAAATCAAAGATTCAGGTAAGGGCATAGAAAAAGAAGATCTCAAGCATATTTTCGACCCGTTTTTCAGCAAGAAAAACGGTGGAACAGGCCTCGGCCTCAGCGTAGTTCATGGAATTATCGAAAAACACGGCGGAAAGATAAGCGTCGAAGGCGTCCCAGGCCATGGAACATCTTTCCAGATCAATCTACCAATCGATTAATCCGGCTATTACACTGTATTGCGTAATTTCCCCTTTTTGTATGCCAGCAGGAAAGCGCTTACGATTATAGGATCGAACTGCGTCCCTGAATTGTCCTTGATTATCTGAACAGCAATTTCTGCCATTTTTTTCTGGCGGTAAGGTCTGTCGCTGGTTATTGCATCAAAAGTATCTGCAACAGAGATTATGCGGGAAATAAACGGTATCTCTTCGCCCTTTAGACCATCCGGATATCCGGCACCGTCAAACCTTTCATGATGGGCACGCACTTCCTTGGCGATATCCCCCAATTCCTTTATGGGATTAAGTATTGCCGACCCTGTGATTGAGTGCTCTTTCACTTTTTCGTATTCTTCCTTAGTCAATTGACTGCTCTTGTTCAAAACACTGTCCGGAACGCCGATCTTTCCAACATCATGAAGCAACGCCGCTAGATGAAGTGTCTCTTTGAAGTTTTTATATGCCTTTGCTTCAGGGACATCCTCAAGTTCCCCTCCAATGGCCAATGCATATTGCGTAACACGCTCGGTATGGCCGTGCGTGTAAAGATCTCTTGCGTCTATAGCGGCTGCCAGGGAAATAGCTGTATGAATGAATATGCGATGTTCCCTTTCATAAAGACTGTGGACCTCGTAGATCTTATCCTGAAGGTCTTGTATAAGCTGCGCATTTGCAAGTGCCATGGCCACATCATTGGCAAGCGTTGTGAAAAACCCTATTTCCTGTCTGGAAAATTTCATATTAGACAGTTTCTTTCCCAGGACAAAGACACCTATAAGATCTTTTTTATAATAGATCGGTATACAGATATTGGCCTTTAAAAGTTCCATCTGTCTGATAGTCAGCTCGATCAATTCAGCGAGTTCCTCATCCTTTTTAAGGTTCTCATCTCTCTGCAGAATATCAAGAAGTCCTTTATACTCGATATCTCCTGTTTCTGATATCTTGTAATTGTACCGTTCATTAAACATCCGGATGAGGGGATTCTCAAACGTAAGCCGTATAAATCCTACCGGTATCTTAACGCCTTCCGCACCCTTGCTATCGATAAGTATAAAAGAATCCTTGTCTTTGCGGTACAGGAGCATAGCCGTATGTGTAACTTTTACCTGTTCGTCTATGATCCTGACTATCATACGTATAAGGCGCTCGGGCTTTTTGAACCGTATCATGGTGCGAGAAGCGTTCTCCAGAAAGAATTGGTAATCCAATTCCGGTTCTTGTCTCTTCTGGACACTTTCCGAATCAATGGGGATCAGAGCACCGTCACAATTCTTCATTTTTTCGACGATCCAATCCTGTAGCTTTAACCAGTTATCTTCGTATGACATCTTTTCTCCTAACTACTTTTCCATTTTAATCTGCTCTGCAACCGTAAGAACAGTCCTCTCAAGCTGTTCAAGCAAAAGCGGCTTGGTGATGTACTCTGTTACCCCATGATGTTTTGCCTCCTCGGCTTTTTCCACATCTTCAACCGCCGTGATTATTATTACTTTTTTGGTGCTATCTTTTTTGCGGATCGCTTTAAGCGCCTCTATGCCATCCATGACCGGCATTTTTATATCCAGGAGGATTATATCCGGATTTATGGACTTTACTATGCTAAGAGCCTCTTTCCCGTCATAAGCGACAGATACTTCAAAATTCCTTTCTTTAAAGAAATTCTTCACAAAATCACACACATCCACTTCATCATCAACAACTAGTAGCTTCAGCATGATATTTCTCCTCCTATTTATTCACCTTTGCGGCTCTATTAACAAGTTCCTCAAGAGATTTCAGGCTAGTTATGGGTTTTTCGACAAACGCATAAGCGCCTTTTTTCAATAAACGTTCTTTAGTCTTCCCGGGATCCCTGTACGCTGTTATAAAAATAACCTCAATATCTGCATTCAACTTTTTTATTTCTTCCATCACTTTCTCGCCGTTAAGACCGGCCATCCTCAAATCAAGTAGAACAATATCGTATTTTTTCTGCCGCAAAAGCCCTAGCCCTCTATCGCCTCCCGATGTTGCATCTATCTCATAACCCCTTGGTTCAAAATATTGTTTCAGCAAATCCGTAAAGCTTATTTCATCATCAATCGACAAAATTCTCGGCTTTTTCATCTTATTCTTTCTGCTTCAAGCACTAATTCTGCCTTAACTAGGCTGCACGGCATTAAAACTGAGACTAAAACGGGTTCCATTCCCAAGCTCACTTTGAACGCTTATATGCCCATTATTTCTTTCAACGATCTGCTTTACAATAAAAAGTCCGAGTCCGGCACCTCTACCCGGTTCTTTGGTAGTAAAAAACGGATTAAATATCTGACCCAAATGGTGCTTGCTTATTCCGACACCCGAATCTTCAATATCAATATAGACCCTTTTATTATTGCCTGATGCTCGTATGACGATTTTCCCATTTCCTTTGATGGACTGGGCAGCATTTCTTACAATGTTGAAGAATATTTCCTGCAGCTGCTTCCGGTCCGCTGAAATGCATGGGAGGTCTTTTTTGATCTCTTTAGTAATAATAATGTTTTCCATTTTTAAATCATGCTCTACAAGAGATATAACTTCATCCAATTCTTTTTCCACCTGAACATTACCCGCCATTTCTCCCTTTGCAGGCTTTGCAAAAGAAGAAAGTTTTTTAGTTATAACTGTAGCTCTGTCTGTCTCGTTCATAACTTTTTTCATTATTTCCTGCGCCTTTTCAAGTAATTCCTCCGGACTCTTGCCCTTGTAAACCCCGTCCTTCAGATTTAAAAGAAACATCTCGCATTGCCCGCGCGCTATCCCCAGGGGATTACAGATCTCGTGGTTTATGCCGGCGGAAAGAGTGCCTATGACTGCCATCTTCTCTCTCTGCGCCGCCTGGGCTTGGGCTTCCGAAAGTTTCTCGAAAAGCTGGGCATTGGTTATGGCTATGGAAAGCGTCCTTGCGAGAGGCAAAAGTATATCAATATCGTCCTGCGTGTATTCCTCGTCAGATTTCTTTTGCCCCAAAGACAATATTCCAACCATATTTTTATGGTGCATTAGCGGAATAACCAGAGCCGCGTTTAATTCGTGCATTTTCTTTTCTATATCGGTACCTACAAACTTTTTGCGTGCAGGGTCTTCCAAAAGAATATGTTTACCACTTCTTCGCATATAGGAAATGAGGTCTTCTTTATCGCTTAATTTATATGTAGTATTTTCTGGTTTACCAGACACCGATGCAGCTGTTCTGAATCCTTCTTTTCCTTCATCATAAAGCATTATAGAAGCATTATCTAATTTCACTATCTCCGCCAGCTTATTTACCGTAAGATTAACCAGCATGTTAAGATCAAGAACCATAAGTACCTCGTCAGAAAATGTTCTCAAAAGCTGCCTATAATCATATTTTTTCTGGAATAAGTACTTATCGGTAGTATTTCTTAAGAAACTTTCAAGCGGACGAAGCATGAGAACCACTATCAATATAGAAGGTACCATTGCAATCCAGCGATTTCGAACCACATTTTCGAATACGGCAGATCCCAAATAAGCAAAGCTCGCAAAAACCGCATAAGCAGCTACAAAAAGACCGGCAAAAATGAGGGTCTTTTTGACAATGACCTCGATGTCCATGAGCTGGTGCTTAACAATTGCATATGCTACAATCCCTATATACACGCTTATCAAAATATTTGCATATGGCGGGAACTTTAGTCCATACCACAAAGGCCAATTATTTGCCCCTCCGAAAAAACCCACTATAGCTGCTAAAGTAAAATATCTTATTTGCATTTTGCGTCTAGAAGATCCAATATTTGCATTTTTCACCAAAAAAAAGAATCCGTAAAAACATTGAAAAAACCAAAACAATAAATAGAAATTAAAAAGAGTGGTTGGCTCTGGCCAATATCCAAAATTATATTTAGTGACAAAATTGTGATATAAGTCCCCATGTATATTCGCCGCTATAAAGTAAATATTTAATAAGGCACATATTGCTAAAGATCGCTTTTGTTGCTCAAATATATTTAAAAAAACAAAAACAAAAAACAAATAAGCTAAACTTATTAGGATAAAACCTGTTACCAATATTTTAAACCAGAAAACAGCCATGTTTTTAGGTTCAGCAATTTGCCAAAAAAAATAACCCAGGCTATAAAGAGCTACGCTTGCGTTTAACCAAAAATAAACAATATTTTGTATATTTCTTTTATTTTTTAAAAAAACAAAAATACCTAAACTAATACAAGCTAAAAAATTTAGCATCCCTGTTAATGCCAAATAAGTCATATTATTTCTTTCCTAATAATGAAAAATAAAATAATGCCTGATTTATCTCTATGAACATCAACATTTATTTTCCTTGCCTGTAAACTTTTTTTTATTAAGTCATCTAAATTTTTTCTAGCTCTAAAATAAAAATTCCAATCACAGAACCAATTTGGAGGTAATGGCTTGTATTTTAACGTATCTTTATGCGCGATAATTAAACGTCCCGCTTCAGCCACATATTTATCAAACCATATATTTAATAACTTTCCTGATATTCTATCGGGCAGATAATCCATTAAACCTGTAGTATAAACCAAATCATTTTCCCCTATAATTTTAGAAAAATTTGCTCCATTAGTTATAAATTCCAAAACATCATTTTTAAAATAATTAAAGGATGCATAGCTACTGAACTTTTCTACTGCTCCCCTTGTAAATAAAACAGCTTCACTATCTTGATCGAGCAAATTTATAATAATTTCTTTTCCATTATCTTTGATTTTCTGTAAAAAATGGGCATCATGAAATAACTCTCTGATTTCTTTGCCGGAACCACACGCAATATTTAAAATTCTTACTTTTTTAAGAGGTGTATTTAAAATAAAGGTTTTTAAATAGTCTCTCATCCAATCCTTCCTCGATCTAACCGCCACTGCATATTTATTATTTTGAAAATATACATCAAAACAGCGCCCAATTCCCTTTGACAGAACTTTAGTATCATATATATGTTCCATAATTCTATAATCACCAGGATATCCCCTAGGCTTATCATAAGATCTCTTAACGATGTAACTTTTATAAGCCCAACAGCTCACTAATTCTCGAAATTCTTTCTTAATCCTTCGCACAACTATTTTGTTACTAACAGAATTTTCAAATTCATTAGCCTTTTCCATAATGTCTTCTGTTAAACTATGCAATAATCTTTCGGCTTCTGTTTCTTCAATCATATTGTGTGCAATTTTATTCATTAACTCAAATAAATCGAAAAAATACTGTAATACATATTTCGAAAAAATTTTTACTTGTCTTCGCTCATTTTTATTTTTGACTTCCCTTATTACATCCTTGAATTTTCTAAATATTAAACTTTTTCGAATTAAATTAAGTATTTCAATATCAATATCCTCATATTTAGCCCCATAAACATATTTCCATTCTTTTGAAATTTCGCGCTCCCATATGATGTTAAACTTTATGTGCACTTTGCCATACGGCAACTTTAAGTCCCCAGATAATCTTGATGATTTTAATTGCTGCATTGTCACAAAACACAATCCATCATCATTCAAATTAATACTTCTCGCACATTGCTTTCCCAACTTTAAAGGAAATTCTGATTTAATTCTTGGGGTCATTCTGTTATCAATAGTCGCAATCTCAAACATCTTTTCCTCTGCTACTTTTTTGACTTTTTTCCTGTTTTTCAATCCACTCATCGATCGTTTCTTTTTTGAAGCGCCATTTGGAGCCAACTTTGAACCCGGGGATCTTGCCCTCCTGGGCATGCTTGTAAATTGTGACGACTTTCATCTTGAGATAGTCGGCCAATTCGTTAATTGTCATTACTGAACTCGCCATATTTCCCCCTATGATAAATTGATTTAATTTACTATATTGTGCTTTTTACTGCTGTTTATTGATATAGAATGGTTTAATTTAATATGGTTTAACATAGATTGTAAAATCGCGAAATAATATATAATCATAAAACCACTATAAACTGTGGACTTTTCAACAAAAAAACTATTACGATTTGCTACCTTTTGGTGTATTTTCCGACAATTTACCCTAATCTTTTATAGATTGGTACAAATTGGTCGGCGTTGTTAAAGTATAATGGGGAAAAGACAAAAGTCAAGAGCATGAAAAAAGTTTTTGAGTATATACCCATTTGATGTGGACCACTTTTTACGGTACACAATATATGGTGTTAAAAATGGCCTTAAAAATTAGAATATTTTGAGGTATAGCAGAATTTGCAGAATCAGATTGGTGTATATAGCAGCTACAAGATCATCCAGCATTATCCCCCATCCCCCGCCCATTTTTTCCACGGATCTCATGGGAGGAACCTTTATAATGTCTATAATTCGGTACAGGATAAAGCCAGTAAGAATGGTGGAAGTCCTAATAGGAACGAAGAGAAACACAAGAAATATAGAGGCGAATTCATCAATAACAACGATCGAGGGGTCTTTGTAGCCAATTTCCGCTTCCACCTTGCCCGAGGATACTGTGCCGGCGATAAAAAAGACGGCAAAAGCAATCAAATATATGACCAGATTTCCGTGCAGGGCCAGGCAAAGGACCAGACCGGCCAGGCTTCCCAGCGTACCCGGGACAATACTGATACGGCCTATCCCCAATACAGTTGCGATAAGATCATGTGCCTTTTTCATTGAACAGATATTTTCTGCTCCCTATCAGATAAGAAACACCGCTTACTATGGTCAACGTGACAGTTATGAGCATGAGTATAAAAATAAGCTGTCTGTACCAATATTCGAAGGAGGGATTCCAAAAGCCAAATGTCCGCACGCCCGATTCCTTGATCACGATGAATATCAATATCACGAGTATGGACAGCATCTGCGAGACAGTTTTTTGCTTGCCTCCTGCTCCCGCGGGGAGAACTTTATTGTATTTCAAGGCCACAACGCGGATGCTGGTGATCACAAATTCCCTCATGATGATGATAACCACCATCCATGCCGGTATAAGTTTCATCTCCACGAACGCAAGAAAAGCGGCAAGGACCAGTATTTTGTCCGCCACGGGATCCATGATCTTGCCGAAATCGGAAATGGTATTATATCTTTTAGCAAGAAACCCGTCCAGATAATCGGTAAGAGCGGCAATGATAAAAATACCCAGCGCGGCGACCTTACAGAACACCCCCTTCGAGAAAAGAAAGATCATGAACGCAAAGGTCAATATTATCCTGGTCAGCGTGATCTTATTGGGTAAATTCATACAGCTTCTCCGATAAGGTCATATTCCATGGTCCCGGTTATGCGGACATCCGCGAATTCGCCGGTTTTCACGTTGCTTCCCCTGACGTATATCACCCCGTCTACCTCAGGGGCGTCCATCTGGGCCCTTCCCACGAACTGCTCCGGATCAGCGGGGTCTTCTTCATCTATCAGCGTCTTCAGTTTTTTATCAAGAAATTTCAGGTTGTTCCCGGCGGATATCTTTTGCTGGAGCCGCATAACCTCGTCAAACCTTTCCTTCTTTATTTCATCCGGGACCTGCCCCTCAAAGGTAGCCGCCGCAGTACCTTCTTCCCGCGAATAGATGAACGCTCCGAGACGATCGAAGCTGCTATCTTCCAGAAAATCCAGAAGTTCCCTGAACTCATCTTCGGTCTCGCCCGGGAACCCCACGATCACGGAGGTCCGTATCGTAACTCCCTCGATCTGCTTTCGGAGGCGTTCGACCAGCATTGCGATATCGGTCTTTCCCGTACGCCGGTTCATGCTCCGTAATATCCTATCATTTACATGCTGTATCGGCAGGTCCACATATTTGCATATATTTGCCGTATCTGCAAGAACTCCTATTAGTTCGTCCGTGAAATGCGCGGGGTGAGTATATAAAAGCCGTACCCAGCCGTCTTGCATGGTCGGGCTTATTTCCTGCAGGAGTTCTGCAAGTTCCGTTCTTCCTGTCCTGTCGATACCAAAAGAGGTAGTATCCTGCCCTATCAGTATAAGTTCCTTTATGTCGTGCACGGCCTTCAGCTTTTCTATTTCCGTCATGACGGATCCTATTGTCCGGCTGCGGCACGGTCCTTTCAGCTGCGGTATTATGCAGTACGAGCACCTATTGGAACATCCTTCCTGTATCTTGACATACGCCTGGTGCGGTGGGGTCAGGATCTTTCTTTCATAGAGATGGCCGTAAAGAAAATCGGGCTTTGGATCCACTTCTTTTATCTTCCCGCCGGAAAGAAGTGAATCCATCATGCCGGGTATTTTCGTAAAATCGGCGGTCCCGAACACCCCGTCTATTTCCTTTATCTCATCCATGAGCTCGTCCGGATGTCTCTGGGACAGGCAGCCGGCTATAACAAGCTTTTTTATCTTCCCGTTTTTCCTCAGATCGGCCAGCTGAAGGATCAGGTCGATCGATTCCTGCTTGGCATCCTGGATAAAACCACAGGTATTGATTATAGCTATGTCCGCGCCTGCGGGAACCTCGACGATGCTGAAACCTGCCTGCTCAAGAAGCGCGAGCAGAACTTCACTGTCAACTAAATTGCGGGGGCAACCGAGACTTAAAAGATAGGCGGTTTTCATGTGCAGACCTATTTGAGACGAGTGACCCAGGTGTCACCGATCCTGATCCCGCCTGAGGAAATTTTTATATTCTTCACAACCCCGGCGGCGATTTTGCCGATCCTGCGGTTATTAACAGTAAAATCCAATTTATCCGCTTTACCGGTCCACACGGTAAGGGTCCCGTCCGATTTCCAGGTCTTTGAATCTCCCTTTTCAAGGACTCCTTCGAAGATTTTGTCCTTTTCACTGGTAACTTGCAGCCATGCATCTTCGCGGGCTTTCAGGGTAAGCGTAACAGAAGCGCTTGTCCGTGCGGCCGGAGCAATACGCTTTGAGACTTTTTCTTGTGTTTTGGCAGGCGCGGCCGTTATCTTTTTCGCCGTAACTGCCGTTTCTTTCGTCTGCCGCGAGAGCATCATTTTTGATTTCATCATACCTATGAGCACAAAGATCAAAAACACGAGAATAACTGAGAGTATAGCCGCGAGCGCCATCTGCAGCCTTTTCTCCGTGAGCGCGCCAAGGACCTCATCCTTTTCCTCTTTCTCTTTTGCTCCCAGATCAAATTCCCGCCCCGATATGGTGGGAGCGATCGATTCGTATTCTTTCATCACGTTGTCGGGGTCCAGCCCGAGAACTATGGAATACTTTTTCAGAAAGCTTTTCACGTACAGTTTTCCGATCCTGTCGAACACGCCGTTTTCAATATCCTTGATCACGGCCGGGTGTATGCGGCTTTTCCTATAGGCGTCTTCCACGCTCAGGTTAAGCTTTTCCCTTGCTTCTTTAAAAATATTTCCGATCTCTTTGGATGTCGTTGCCATCTTTCCTATTCTTCGCTTTTCTCTACTTCTTGCATTTCCTCGATCTCACTCATGTCGTTTACCAGGATCTCCCTAGGTTTTGAGCCGTTATAAGGCCCGACTATGCCCTCTTCCTCCATTATATCTACCATCCTGGCCGCCCTGGTGTAACCCACTCTGAGTTTTCTCTGGATCATGGAAACCGATGCCTGTTTGGTCTCTACAACTATCCTTACCGCCTGCATGTAAAGCTCGTCCTTTTCCTGCTCGACGCCGGTTGCTTTCTTTTCCTGTTTTACTACGGCTTCCTCAATATACTGCGGGCCTGCCTGGGCTTTAATGAACTTCACTATGTTCCTGAGCTCGCTGTCCTCCACCAGACTGCACTGGCCTCGGATAAGCGCGGTCTCTCCGGGTTCCATGAGCAGCATGTCCCCTCTTCCCAGTAGTTTTTCCGCTCCGTTGGTGTCCAAAACGGTCCTTGAATCGACTTTTGACGCCACTTTAAATGATATCCTCGCCGGGAAATTCGCCTTAACCACACCGGTTACGACATTTACCGACGGCCTTTGAGTGGCAAGTATCATGTGTATGCCTGCCGCGCGGGAGAGCTGTGCAATCCTCATTATCGCGCCTTCCACATCCTGCTGGGCAATTATCATAAGATCCGCAAGTTCATCCACTATAACTATAATGTAAGGCAGATTTTCATCCCCTTCTTTCATCTTCTCCTTGTAGGCGGCGATGTTCCTGACGCCTTTTTCCGCGAATATCTCGTAGCGCCTTTCCATTTCACTGACTACCCAGCTCAAAGCCGCGGCCGCTTTTTTCGGATTGGTCACTATCGGAGAGACTAAATGCGGTATCCCCTCGAACATCATCAGTTCCACCCGCTTTGGATCTATCATCAGGAATTTCAGTTCATCCGGAGAAGCATTGAACAGAAAACTGCTGATGATGCCGTTGAGGCACACGGTCTTTCCCGAACCGGTAGCTCCGGCTATTAACAGATGGGGCATCTTCGAAAGATCCGTGATCATAGGAGCGCCCGAAATGTCTTTCCCCAGAGCGAACTTAAGCGAAGAGTCCTCTTCATTATATTCTGTTGTCTCCAATATATCCCTGAGCAGAACAAGCTCACTTTTCGCGTTCGGCACTTCAATGCCAACGGTTCCCTTCCCAGGAAGCGGAGCAATGATCCTTATGTTCGCGGATTTCAGGGCAAGGGAAATGTTGTCGCTCAAGGAAGTGATCCTGTTGACTTTTGTGCCCACGGCAGGTTCCAGCTCGTACATAGTTATAACGGGTCCCCTGTTGATCTCGACCACCCTGGCTTCTACACCGAACTCAAGAAGCGTATTCTCAAGAATAGCGGCTCTTTTTTTCAGGTCCTCTTCCCGTTCTTTTGCTCCGCTCGCAGACGGCCTTTTCAAGAGATCCAGGTTCGGCAGTTTGTATTCTACCTTTTCCCCGGTCGAGGTATCTGAGACGGGAGCAACACGAACCGGTTCTGCTGACACTTTTTGCGTACTGGCGGGAGCGACTATTTTAGGTCCGGCGCCGGCCGGTTTGGATCCCGGCTTTCTTTCGGTCCTGCGCGCCAGGGACGTTTTCCGAACCTCTTCTACCTGGCTTTTCATGGTTTCAAGCTTTCTCGCGATCTCTTCCTTGGCGGCTTTGAGCTTACTCCTCGGCGGCCTCGTATCGCCGACGGATACGGACGATCTTTCCGGAAACCATGACCCGATCCGTGAAGGTATCCTCGCGGCAAACTTGAACGCGGCCATCAGGATGGGCAGAATGAGAAACTCGGTCGCTATCAACACGGACAGGACTATCAAGGCGACAATGAAAACCGTCGCTCCGACCTTGCCCAGATATTCGAAAAGAAAGTTTGAGACAAGAGTTCCAACCAATCCGCCCTGCGAGAATGACATCGTCCGGCTCAGGTCAGCCAGCATGCTCAGACTCGCGCTGACAGCCATGACAAGAACGATCGTCCCGAAAAGTTTGAAATAAAACTTCCGCGCTTCCAGCTGAAGCAAGCGGGATATGCCCCATACCAGAATAAGCAAGGGAATGACATACGCCGCTTTGCCCACGAAAAACAATAGGACTCCGCCGACATACGAACCGACGATCCCCGTAACGTTCTGCGAGGCAAGATTGGGACTGCTGGTATAGAAAGAAAGGTCCTGTTCGCTGAAAGTAAATATGCTCAAAAAGAGAAAAAGACTCGCCGCGAACAATATTACCGCTATGATCTCGTTTTTCCTTACCTGATCCATATCCGTCCTTATTATTTCCAGAAAAATATCCCGGTCATCCCGAGCAAAAGACAGTATATGCCGAAAATAAATAACCGTTTCTCTTTAATGACCCACCACAAAAGGCGCAAGCTCAGGAGCCCGATAATGAACGCAACCCCCATACCGGCCGCATAGTTCACAAGATTACCCGAAACGATACTGGTTATATCCAGTGTAAGTGCCTTGTATATCGCGGCTCCTATAATAACGGGCACCGACAGCAAAAACGAAAATCTGAAAGCCTCTTCAGCCTTTATACCGCTAACGAGTCCGGTGGAAATCGTCACCCCGCTTCGTGATATCCCCGGGAGGAGGGCGAACGCCTGCGCTATCCCCACCAAAAGCGAAGTAAGAAGCGTCGGCCCCTTGCCGGGACGTCTTTCTCTCCACAGGGCGAACTGCCCGGCAAAAAGCGCCAGCCCTGTCAGAATGAGCATGAGCGCCACTTTTCCGGGATCCACGAAAAATGTCGATATTTTTTTATCAAAAAACAGAGCCGCCAGGACCGCCGGTACGGTTCCTATGGCTATGTAAAAAAGCCATCCCAAATTCTTCTCTCGTATCAACGTGACAATATCCCTGCCGAAATATAGTATAACCGCTGTCAGCGTCGCTACATGAAGGCATATGTCAAAAAAAATGCTTGGCTCGGTAAAGCCAAAAAACCTGTGAACCAGAACGAGGTGGCCGGAACTGGAAACCGGCAAAAATTCCGTCAGGCCCTGCACGACACCAGATATCAAAGCTTCCGTTATCGTCATCGCTATATTTAAGTCACAGAACTAAGGCCGTATCCTAAACACCGGTGTGCCCGAACCCGCCGTGCGCCCGCTCGGTCTCGCCGAGTTCTTCCTCTTCCTGGAATTCCGCACGGGTCACCTCGCGGATCACCATCTGAGCCAGTCTGTGCCCCCGTTTTACGACAAAATCATCTTTTCCGAGGTTGGTAACGATCAGGTTGACCAGCCCCCGGTAATCGCTGTCGATGGTCCCCGGGGTATTGACCAGCGTGATACCATGCTTTAGCGCCAACCCGCTCCTGGGCCTGGTCTGCGCCTCATATCCCTCCGGCAGCTCTATGTATATGCCGCATGATATCAGCTTTATTTCACCGGGGGAGATGACTACCTCATCATCCACGTCAGCATACAGATCCACGCCGCTGGAACCCGATGTGGCATAAGCCGGAACCGGCAGGTCCCTGGCGCTCTCTTTACGTTTTATCTTTACCTTGATCTTTTTCAACTTGTTTCATGCTGAGTTTAACGCGGTTCTGCTCGTCCACGCCTATGACCTTGACCTTAACCTTCTGTCCTTCCTTGACCACGCTGGAAACATCTTTCACGTACTGGTCTGCAAGTTCGGAAACATGGATAAGACCTTCCTGGCCAGGCAGGAATTCGCAGAAAGCGCCGAAATTCATGATCTTTGTTATGCGCGCGTCATATACTTTGCCGACTTCGGGTTCGGCAATGATCCCCTCGATCATTTCAACAGCTTTATCAAGGGAAGTTTTATCCGCCGAGGCGACCTGACAGGACCCGTCATCTTCTATGTTTATATCGGCTCCGGTCTCGGCTATTATCTTGCGTATTACCTTGCCGCCGGGGCCTATAACGTCTCTGATCTTATCCGGCTTAACCATCAATGTGACGATCCGCGGGGCGTTCGGAGCCACTTCTTTCAGGGGCTCGGCAATCGTCTTGCTCATATGGTCCAGGATTTCCAGCCGTGCTTTCTTGGCTCTTCCAAAAGCCTCCTCAAGGATATCATAACCGATCCCCTTGACCTTCAAGTCCATTTGTACGGCTGTTATGCCATTTTTTGTTCCCGCGACCTTGAAATCCATATCCCCATGGTGGTCTTCCGCCCCTGCAATGTCGGTAAGGATCACGTGTTCAGCTCCCTCTTTCACCAGCCCTATCGCTATACCACTGATGGCATCCGTTATCGGCACACCGCTGCACATAAGAGATAACGAGCTTGCGCAAACTGTTGCCATCGAACTGGAACCGTTGGACTCCAGGATCTCCGAAACGATCCTCACTGTATAAGGGAACTTTTCCCTCAAGGGAAGGACCGGTTTAAGCGCCTTCTCGGCAAGAGCTCCGTGCCCTATTTCCCTTCTGCCGGGCCCGCGCATAGGCTTAGTCTCACCAACGCTGAACGGCGGGAAATTGTAGTGAAGCATGAAAGTCTTAAAACCTTCTCCCGCGAGCGTCTCTATTCTCTGTTCATCCGCACTGGTCCCCAAAGTGGTCACGGCAAGAGCTTGTGTTTCCCCGCGCGTGAAAAGCGCTGATCCGTGCGTGCGAGGAAGCACGTTGATATCAGAATTTAGGGATCTTATCTCGTCAAATTTTCTTCCATCAAGACGTTTTTTGCTTTTCAGGATAAAATCTCTGGCCAGTTCTTTTTCAAGCTTCGCCAACGCAAGTGTAACGTCCTGCTCCAGAGTCTCGCTGCTCTCAGGGCCTTCCTCCTCGATCAGCTGCTTTTTCAGATTCTCAAGACTCTCAGCGCGTTCATGTTTTCCGGAGAGCTGAAGGATCTTCAAGAGCTTATCTGACGCTTTCTCGCTGACCTTCCGGCGCATCTCCTCATTTACCTCGATAAATGTTATGTCCTCTCTCTTTGGCTTACCTGCCTTTTCGTGAAGCTGTTTCTGTATATCGATCAGCGCCTTAAGTGATCCGTGGGCAACTTTTATTCCTTCCATTACTTTTTCCTCACCGATCATATTGGCTCCGGCTTCCAGCATTACGACACTTTCTTCATTTGCCACAACAACAAGATCCAGTTTGCTTTCCTCCAACTCCTTGAATGTCGGGTTGACTACAAACTCGTCATTGACCAGTCCCACCCTCACGCCTCCGATAGGACCATTAAAGGGTATATCTGATATGGTGAGAGCCGCTGAAGCGCCGATAAGCGCTAAAATATCAGAATCATTTTTCCCGTCCGAAGACAAAACCGTAGCCACGACCTGTACTTCATTCAACATCCCTTCCGGGAAAAGCGGCCTGATGGGCCTGTCTATCATTCTTGCGGTCAATATTTCCTTTTCAGTAGGACGACCTTCCCTCTTAAAAAACCCGCCGGGGATCTTGCCCGCGGCGAAAGTCTTTTCCTGATACTCGACCGTCAAAGGGAAAAACCCCTGTTGCTCCCTGGGTTCCCGCGCGCACACACACGTCACCAGAACCATGGTTCCACCGCACTGGACCGTCACGGATCCGTCGGCCTGTTTTGCCAGTTTCCCGGTCTGGACTATTAATTCTTCCTTACCAAGTTTAGCCTTGATCTCCTGCATTTCCATCATCACCTTATCCTTCTAAAGTTGATTTATTGCTATAAACTGTTCATTACTTTCTGAGCCCCAATTTCTTGATAAGCTCCGTATATTTGGCATTATCTGCCGATCTCAGATAACGAAGAAGCTTCCTCCTCTTGTTGACCAACATGAGGAGTCCTCTCCGGGAGTGATAATCCTTTTTGTGCTTTTTAAAGTGTTCCGTCAGACTGTTTATTCGCTCACTCAAAAGGGCTATTTGAACCTCCGGAGACCCCGTATCCGAATCATGTTTCTTGAAATCCTTTATGACTTCCTGTTTTTTCTCTTTTACCGTAGACATCGTTTTCACCCCCTTTCCAAGAGGACACAACCCGCTAATATTTAATATCTTTACGGTTTATAATATTAGCACATAAATATATACTTGTAAACAGTATTAAGCAGCATGGGGTAAACCGGGCACGCTCTAAAATTGAGGGACAGGTCTGAGATTGGTTTTGGGGACAGGTCTGAGATTGGTTTTGGGGACAGGTCTGAGATTGGTTTTGGGGACAGGTCTGGATTCAAAATTTTTTACGGTCTGGGTTCAATTTGAAAAACGTCCCTGACTATATGTACTTGTATTTGCGGATCTTATGGAGGACCTTTTTACTGGCCAGGATTTTCTTCGCGTGTTCGGCATCCCTTCTTATCTGCTTCTTGAGCATCTCTTCGTTCCTGAATCTTTTTTCGTGTCTTAACCTTTTTATAAAAAATATTTCTACGGACCGGCCATATAAATCACCCTTAAAACCGATCACGTGCGCCTCTATCTGAGGTTCCCTCCTCTTCTTCAGCCTTCTCCCATAAAAGGTCGGCTTGAAACCGATATTCAGTATTCCGTCGAACAGCTGCCCATCAATGTCAACCTTTACGGCGTAGACTCCGGGCGGGGGGATCACTTCCTGGTGCGGGTCGATGTTGGCGGTCGGAACGCCGAGGCCTTTCCCCCTGCTGTCACCGCCCACTACCGTGCCCAGAACCGACACCGGACGGCGCAACAGTTTCTCTGCCTTTTCGATCTTGCCGGACGATATAAGCTTGCGCAGCCATGTGCTGCTTATAACCCTGCCTCTCTTTTTGACGGCTTTGACCGTCCTGACGTCTATTCCGCAGTCCCTGCCTATTCTCTCAAACGTTTCCACGTTCCCGCTTTTTCCCCGTCCGAAATGAAAATTGCTGCCGACATAGACCTTCCTGGCGCCTATCCCTCCCAGGACCCGCCTGATAAAATCTTCCGGCGTCATTGCGGCGACGAAATCAGTAAACCGTATTATGACCGCCGCGTCCAATCCCATTTTTCTTAAGATATACAGGCGGTGTTCCAGCGACATGATCCTGGGAGATGTTTTTTGGGGCCGCAGAACAGTTCGAGGGTGGGGGTCAAAAGTCACAACTACTTTGTCCCTGCCGGGTTCCTGCAGATTCAGGATCTTCTTAATAACGCGTTTGTGCCCGATATGTATACCGTCAAATATGCCGATAGCGACTATCGGGTCCCTGAGTTTTTCACTCAGGTTCCTATACCCGTATAATATTTTCATCCAGCATCTTCCTGTCCATATCCAACAGAGCCGGAAAAGAGACCGCGCGTTCCAGCGAAAAAGAGCCTGACCTTGTGCGCCTCAATTCCGTCAGGTGGGCGCCGCATCCTAACCTTTCACCGATATCCTCCGCCAGCCGCCTGATATATGCTCCCTTGCTGCAAACCGTCCGGAACGTGACAAAAGGCAGATCTATCTTCATCATGTCTATCTCTTTTATAACGATCGTCTGCGGCTTTCTTTCTATCTCTATCCCCTTCCGCGCGAGTTCGTACAAGCGCTTTCCACCCACCCGCTTAGCCGAGACCATCGGCGGAAGCTGTTCCATCTCGCCGACAAATCCGGCCATGGTGTCTTTTATTTCACGTTCCGAAGAACGCACCTTCCTGGTCAAGATCAGATTCCCGTCACGATCAGCACTATCGGTCTTCTCTCCGAGTTTCATGGTAGCTATGTATTCCTTGTCTTCGTTCGAAAAAGTGCCGGAAAGTTTCGTGGCTTTTCCCAGCAAAAGAACAAGCACCCCGGTGGCGTTGGGGTCAAGCGTTCCGGCATGCCCTACTTTTCTAATGCCGAACTTTCTCCGGACCAGATCGACAACATCGTGGCTGGTCATGTTTTTTTTCTTGTCAACGACCAGTATCCCCAAGGGGTCTTCTTTCACGACTGTTCGGCCTCCCTGATGGCCTTTCTTGCCTCGGCCAGCACCTTATCCTGCGCTTCCGCAAGCCCGCAATTAAGGACACAACCGGCAGCCTGCTCGTGCCCACCGCCGCCGAAACGAGACGCCACGCCATTCACGTCCACCTTTCCCGCGGAACGAAAATTAACATTGACCTTATCTTGGACATCGGCGTCCTCCTTAAAGAACACGGCCACCTCAACACCTCTAATGGAACGGGGGAAGTTTATGAACTCGTCCGTAGAAATGTCCTCGACTCCTTCTTCCCTGCGCATCTCCCTGGTAAGGACCATATACGCCAAGGCACCGTTCTCTTCGACCTTAAGCGTGGTCAATGTTTTACCAAGCAGCCTTATTTCGGAAACGGACTTCTTTTCGAATATCTCGCGGCGTACCACCTTCGGTTTTACGCCCGCGGATATAAGCTTCCCCGCGATCCTGTGCGTTTCCGGAGAAGTGTTATCATAGTTGAACATGCCGGTATCGGTCACGATGGCCGTATAAATGGCTGTCGCCAGGTCTTTTTTCATTCCAAGCCCCAGCTTTTCAATCAGATGAAAGACCATCTCCCCCACCGAACTGGCTTCGGGTTCGACCCAGTTGACATCCCCGAAAGACTCATTGCTTACATGATGGTCGATGTTCACTATGAACTGTTCCTTGTCCATACTTTCAAAGATCTTCCCGGCCCTTTCCGCGACCGGGCAATCCAGGATCACGACGGCGTCCGGCCGAAATCCTTCAGGAACCCCGGGCTTGATCAGCCCGGCACCCGGCAGGAACTTCAGATTATCCGGCACATCGTCATGGTTCGCTATGACGGCATCCTTCCCCATCCCTTTGAGTATATGATGAACGGCGATCTGGCTGCCGATCGAATCGCCTTCGGGATCGACATGAGCGGTTATCAAAAAATTATCTCGCTTTTTAAATACCTCTATTACCTTTTCCATGTTTTTGCTGTCCATCGCACATGTCCTTTCCCGTTATCACTCTGTCGTTTCCCGATGTTCTTTCTTTATTTTCTCAAAAATGTTATCAATGGACTCTTCCCTTTTTTTAACCACATCTTCCCTGAATGATATCCGCGGAGTGAATTTCATGGAGATCCTCCCGGCAAGCTCGCTCCTGATGAAACTGCTGGCGCTCTTTAATCCTTTCATGATGTCTTTTTTTTCGTTTTCGTCGGCGGACACCAGACAAAAAACCTTGGCCAGCCTGAGATCCCTGGTCACTTCCACTCGAGTAATGGTCACATGCCTGACCCTGGGGTCGTTGATCTCATCCTGGATGATAACAGAGATCTCTCTTTTTATCATCTCCGCTACTCTGTCTATCCTATCGATCATATTCTAATCCTTAATGCGTGATGTCCGGACCCTTTCGCTACAATATCTCAGTCGCATGGTCCAGCACCATGATCTTGCTCTCTTTCTCGATAAAGTCCACTATATTGTCAAGGTATCCGGAAAGATGCTTTTTGTCATTCGAGACGGCGGCTATGGCCAGCGTCGCCTTCTGCCATTTATCCATATCATCGACCTCGGCGATCGAGACATTGAATCGATTTTTTATGCGGTCCTTCAGCCTCCTGAGAACTCTTCTCTTGTCCTTGAGCGAACCGCTGTCATTAAGAAGAAGGTCGATGCTCAACACGCCCACGTTCATATTATTTCCTCTTGGCGATCAGTTCCCTCATATACCGGATCTCGTCCTTTTTCGTGAGAAGTTTTCCGTCGAGCTTTCCGTAAAGGACCTGGCGGAGGATCTCTTTGTATCCCGGACCGGGGACGATCCCCTCTTTCTTTATGTCATGTCCCCTGATCCTGAGCTTGACCCCGTTATAATCCGTGAAGAACTTCTTTATGCGCCTGCGCGCTACAACGGATCTTGCCTTCGTCATGACATAGAGCGTAACTTCATGGGAAAGGGGCTCCAGAAGATCGTATACCCCGCTTGGCAGTATCTTCTTCCTGGAGGAAAGCTTTCTGATCGCCTTTTCTGCCCATTTCTTGCACGACAGGAGCCGCATGCTCGCGTTCCTGGTAAAGACGAACTTTTCAAGGACCTCCTCAACCTGTTCTGCCGTAAGTTTCTCCAGTATCACCATAAAATTCATCAGCCATACATCCAGGTGTCTTTTCCCGACAGCCGCCGATTCATACCACCGGATACACTTTCTTAATTCCGCGAACGTACTTTTTATCGATCTCTTTAATGAAAGATCGGGGTGTATGAACCGCAGCTCATGAAGTTCTCTCATCCTGAAAACGGCGTTTTCAGGATTCTTCTCCTTCAATATCAGTATAAGTTCGTCCCGTATCCTCTGGTTTTCCGTTCTACGGAACATTTCCTGTTTTACCGCGTGTTTAATAAGATATTCCGTGTGCTTTTCGATCCCGAAACCGAACCTTTGTTCGAATCTTACCGCCCTGAAAATGCGCGTCGGGTCGTCAATGAAACTGTTGTCGTGCAGTATCCTTATGGTCTTCTTTTCCAGGTCTTTTGTCCCGCCGAAAAAATCTATGAACAGACCGAAATTTTTCTTATTGACGCTTACCGCCATCGCGTTTATTGTAAAATCCCGGCGATAAAGGTCCTCTTTCAGTGAGCTGAACTTCACCCTGGGCAATGCCGCGGGAGCTTCGTACGCTTCTTTCCTGGCGCTGGCCACGTCTATCTTGAACTTATTGTCCGGATGGAGGGACGGACCGAGCCACCGGGGCCATTCTTTTACCAGCGTCGCAGTGCCGAATTTTCGATGCACGACAAGCGAGGCTTTCATCTTATCCGCGAGTATCTTCCCGAACCGCATGGCGTCGCCTTCGACCACGATGTCCAGGTCATAATTCTTCTCGCCGAGCATGAGATCCCGCACAAAACCTCCGACAAGAAACACATTCACTTCCAGCGCGTCCCCTTCGGCGCCGATAGATCTTATCAGCTCGATAAGTTTTTTCGGCAACACCTCATTCATCTTCGCGGAAACATTCGACAGTTTGACAAGTTTTCCCGGCCCCCCCGAAAAAAACGAACTGTGGACTTTTTTCAGCACATCGGTCCTGGTGACTATGCCGACCAGTTTGCCGCCGGAGATCACGGGTATGCGGCCTTTGCCTTTTTCCAAAAGTATCCTTTTCATGCTATACAGCGGCGCTTCGGGAGTAACCGTTATCAGCGGAGTCGACATATACCCTTTCACCCGGGAATGCCCCATATCGTGTCTCATCGCCTTCTTAAGATCTCCCATCGTTACCATGCCGACCGGTTCGGCCGCTTCATTGAGAACCGGGACGCCTTTATAACCGAGGCGTTCGAGTTTTTCCAGTACCTCGCTTACCTTTTCCTCCTGTGAAACGGTCCTTACCGGAAATGACATTATATCCTTCGCGTACACCTCCGGCCGGACTATCTCCTCCAGTAGCCGCAGTATCTCGGACTTGATATGTTCCGGCGACTCACCCTGTATCTTGGCGCTGGCCGCACTGGAATGCCCGGCTCCGTTAAAATGGCCGAGCAGCTTGTTGACGTCAATGAGTTCCAGCCGGCTCCTGGCCAGGATCTTCACCTTTCCCTTGGCCTCGAACATGGCAAAAAGGACGGGAAAATTTTCCACGTCCTGCAGCTTGTGCACGACCGTCCCCATCTCCCCGTCGAGACGGCTGGCATCGATATGTGAAAACGCGATATCTATGCCGTTCACATTGATGACCTTTATCGATTCCAGGAGATTTATCAGCGCCGAGAGTTCGCTCTCGGAAAGTTCCCGGTTCAGGTACGATGAAACGGCGTTCAGGCTGGCTCCCTGTTCCAGGAGCAAGCTGACCATGTCAACATCAAGTTTGGTGGTGGCTGAATACGAAAGAAAGCCGGTCTCTTCATATATCCCCAAAAGCATCAGAGTGGCTTCCAGCGGCGTCAAGGGCAATTTGCCCCTCTTCGACAGTATCTCCAGGATAATGGAGACCGTAGCCCCTACTTCCTTGAACACGTCCTTGTCCGCTTTTATGTCAAACCTGGTCCTCGGATGATGATCATATATGTGGACCTTCAGACCCCTTTTCGTCAAGAGGTTCGCCGCATCCCCTATGCGGGACCTGTGGCGGTTATCCACAATGATGAGCCGTGTCACGTCATCCATGCGGCATGTCTTTTCGTCCTCTATCTTTATCTCATCCTTGATAAGTGAAAGAAAGTTCCGCACGGCTTTCTCCTGAGACCCGGGAAGCAAAAGACGCGCTTTGGGATAAAGCTTACTGGCCGCCACCAGGGAGCCCAGCGCGTCAAAATCGGCGTTCTTGTGGGTGGTTATCAGATCCATGTCTTTATGCTCTCGGGTGGAATCGTTCGTGAACCTTTTTAAGCTTATCCTTATCGACATGCGTGTAAATCTGGGTGGTCGAAATGTCGGCATGGCCGAGCATTTCCTGGACCCCTCTGAGCTCCGCTCCTCCTTCCAGAAGATGCGTGGCAAAGGAATGTCTGAGGGTGTGAGGAGTAATGTGCTTTTTAATGCCGCTTTTCCTTGCGTACTTCTGCATCATCTTCCATAAACTCTGGCGGGAAAGTTTCTTGCCCAATCTGGACAGAAAAAGATGGTCATCCTGGCTCTTTTTGCACAATTTATGCCTGACATCCTCCAGATATTTTAGAATGGCCTGTTCCGCGACCTTCCCCAGCGGCACTATCCTTTCCTTTCCGCCCTTGCCGGAACACTTCACGAAATCCGCTTCCAGGTTTACGCTTGTCTTCTTCAGATCCTTTACTTCCGATACGCGCAGGCCCGTGGCATACATCAGTTCCAATATGGCCCTGTCCCGTATGCCCATCCACCCTTTCTTCGGGGGCGCGTCAAGGAGCTTCTCGACTTCTTTTTTATTCAGCACGTCCGGTATGGTCTTCCATGTCTTCGGTGTTTCAATGATACCGGCGGCATTCTCGCGGATGATCTGTTCCGACGCCAGAAACTTCCAAAAAGTCTTTATCGCCGCTAGATTCCTGGCGATCGTGGAAGCGGAAAGTTCCCGGTCCTTGAGCTGCATAAGAAAACCGACTATATCTTCCCTTGTCACGGCCGGAACATCCTTACCCTTTTTACGGATATAGCCTGCGAATTTTTCCAGGTCCCCCCTGTAGGACTGTATGGTGTTGTGGCTGACGCCGCGTTCGACTTCCAGAAAATATATAAAATTATCGATGTGCTCTTTCATAAGAATGGATTGTTCCGTCTTTCATGCCCTATTGTCGTTTCCGGGCCGTGGCCGGGGAATACCCTTACTGAATCCGGAAGTACCAACAGTTTCTCCCTGATGGTCCTTATAAGGGTCTGGTGGTCGCCCCCCGGTAGGTCCGTCCGGCCGATCCCCTCGAGGAAAAGAACGTCCCCGCTGAAAAGCATATTCCCGCATCTTGCCGAGATACTGCCCGGGGTGTGTCCCGGCGTATGGATGATCTCCAGCTCAAGATCGCCCAGACGGAGAATATCCCCGTCAGCCAAAAATTTCTCTGCCCGGGTCGGCTCCATGTCCCCGCCGCCAAGGAAAAACAAGCCTTTAGCCGGGTCCTGCAGGCAGGGGCCGTCAAGTTCATGGATCAATATCGGGAAGCCGAAAGCGGCATCGCCCATCACATGATCACCGTGTCCGTGCGTGTTCAATGTACAGATCACGTCAATGCCGTTATCCTGCGTGTGCTCTGTTATCCGGGGATCATACGCGCCGGGATCGATCAGTATCCCTTTCCGCGAACGTTCTTCGTAAATAAGATAGCAGTTCGTGTCGAGCGGGCCCATCACAAATTTTCTGACGGTAAGCTCGTTAGTCATTTCTAAAATCACTTCTTATAGATCCCCGCACCTTGTTATATGAGAACTTGCTCTTGACCTCTCGCCCCAAGGATTCCAGTTTCCTTCTTATCCTGACTTCATTACCCGAAGTGATCTTCTCTTCCTTCAGGGTCGTCTTGATCTCCGTCATCTCGTCCACGCATTTTTGCATCTCATCGGCCTTGTCATCCACAAGCATCCTCTGCATGTCCATCAGATTCGAAAGTTCCTGTTCAGCCGCAGTGACCTTCTTTTTATTATTATCGTCCCGGAGCACGTCCAGGAGTTCCCTGTGCCAGCTCTTCCAGAAAACATACCTTTTGGTATAAAGCTCCAGGCTGGGATGCACGTCATATCCCCTTACCGGCTGATAGCGTTTCGCCGGTATCTTTTCCTCCTTGGATTTTCTGACAAATTTATCCTTCAGCTGCGCGCAACCGGAAATTGCGAACACCAGGACCGAAATAATGATCAAAATACGAATATTGCTGTTCTTCATACTTCCTCTCTTCTTCAGTTATAAACCGTAAGACATGCGGTTTTGTTTTCCGTTTCCTGTCATCTGCCTACCAATATCCTTTCCGCCAGCATCACGGGAAGGCCCGCTTCGATAATGCTGTCATGCGCAGACCTTACGTCATACTCCACCCTGTGAAACTCCACTTCCTTTTTTTCGGAATCATAAACGCAATAACACGCGCGGCTATCATTGTCCCGCGGCTGACCTATGCTTCCCACGTTTATTATGTACCTGGAACCGTCTTCGATCTTCACTTTTTTTTCGTGCGACCGGAACAATTTGCCGCCGGCGGATATGAACACATCCGGAACATGGGAATGCCCCACAAAACATATATTTGTCTTCAAAATTTCAAGGGTGCGCATGGCATCCGTCCAGTCCATCATGTAATTGAACTCTTCCGGGTCATGCAATGTCCCGTGAACTACGGTAAAAAGTTTTTCCTCAAGCACAAGAGGCAACCCTTGCAGATAATCCAGGGCCGATTGACCGATGTTCTCCTTTGTCCACAAAACCGCATCCCTGGCATGTGCGTTAAAATAAGAGATATCGGTCCTGTCGATCACGGCGGCATCGTGATTGCCAAGGATATTCACCGCTTTGAGGGACTGGACCATCTCTATGCACTCGTTGGGGTTAGCCCCGTAGCCCACGACATCTCCGGCGCTTATTATGGGAATACCCTTTTCTTTCGGGAAAGACTTGATTGCGGCTTCAAAGGCTTGGAGATTGCTGTGAATATCCGAAAGTATTATATATTTCATGTCGGGACTTCTGCGTGATGAGACATCGTTTTTTGCACAGAAAGATCTGGTCGGGGCGCTGGGATTTGAACCCAGGACCTCCACGTCCCGAACGTGGCGCGCTAGCCAGACTGCGCTACGCCCCGATGCGCTATATTATCATCATAGTAACAGAGCGTCAATATTAAACATGTACGCATCGGCGTTATTTTATCCTCTCAAGCCGATCCTTTTGCAAAAAGAATTCAGGGTCTTCCAATATCGGTTCATAATCCTTAGGCAGCGGTATGGGAAATGTCGCGATCTCATAAACCCCCACTACGGCCCTTTTCACGATGTTTACCGCCCCCTTCAGAACGCCCCAGGTCAGGCCGGCAAATACCCCCTTTTCAGCCTTCGTGTCCCCCATGCACTTGGTAAGCTCGAACGGAGAAGTTACCACGTTCGCCGCGCCTCTGCCAAGCTTTTTTACGGGCCCGTTCGCATGAACCGCCAACGTAAAGGAAAAAAATAGTCCCATAACGAGAAGAACAACGACAAGATTTTTCATGCTCCCCCTTTCATTGAACCCGAAGCCCGTACCTCTTACATAAACCCCTTTTCAGCAAGCATATCCATGGTAACGGACCCCTTTTGGCCGTTTTTACCGGCGTATTTCGCCATCATATCGAATTCCACGTTCACATGATCTCCGGGCCTTTTTGATTTCAGCGTGGTATTGTCAAGGGTGTGCGGTATCAAAAATATCCTGAAAAAACCGCGGTACAATTCTCCCACGGTAAGACTCACTCCGTCCACGGCTACCGAACATCTGGCAACAAGGTATTTCTCGTCGCCGGGAAGAATGCCGACATCGAGGACCCATCCTCCGGATGCTTCCCTGCTGCCCTTCACGACACGTTCGCCGTCAACATGGCCCGATACCATATGCCCGCTTAAAGTATCGCCGAGCTTCAACGGACTTTCAAGGTTCACTGCATCCCCGGCTTTCAGTCTCTTTAGAACGGTCTTATCCAGGGTATTCCCTACCACATCAAAAAAGAGGTTTTCCTTCCTATCCACAATGCTCAGGCACACACCGTTAACCGCAACGCTGTCACCCGGATCAAGGCCTTCGCCGGTCTTCACGCACGTTATCTCCAGACGCGCGGAATACCCCTTCCGGATAACACTCTTAACTTTTCCGACTTCGGTGATTATTCCCGTGAACATGCCAATCCCCTTATGTATATATCCCCGCCGAATTCCTTTACTTCCACATCTCGCAATTCCAGCGCTTCCGCTATGCTTTTCGCTCCGCTGCCTTTAACGGAAGAACGGCTGCCCCCTATTATTTTTGGAGAAATAAAGAACATGGCCTCATCCACCAGGGACTCATCTATCAGGCTCCCGACCAGTTCACCGCCGCCTTCGACCAGGACATTCACCATGCCTTTTCGGGCCAGCTCGCGCAAAAAAGGCTTCATGGAGACTCTTCCTTTTTTGCTCCTGGTGACCGTCACTTCCACGCCCCTGAGGCGCCTGAATCTTTCCACTCTGGACTTCGGGGCGAGTTCCGTGGTCCCGATGAGAACCGGGGCCTTGTCCGCGGTCTTGATGATATTTGAAACAGCCGGCGTCCTTAGGCGGGTGTCCACTATTACGCGGACCACATCATACCCCCGTTTCTTCTCGTCAAGAAGGAACGGATCGTCCATACGGGCGGTATTGCTTCCCACGATAATGGCGTCAAAATCAGAACGGATCCCCCTGGTATATTTGCGCGAAACATCGGAAGATATCCATTTTGATGTTCCGTCCCGCGCGGCGATCTTTCCGTCGACCGATTGAGCCAGCTTCACGGTCACGTACGGAAGTCCCGTAGTGATGAATTTTATATATTTCCTGTTCAGCGCAGCCGCTTCTTCAGCGCACAAACCCAGATTTACCGTAATTCCGGCATTTTTTAATTTCCTGATACCGCGGCCGCTGTTGATCGGATTGGGGTCTTCGATCGCGACATTGACCGTTTTTATACCGCTATCAATGATCGCCTGCGTGCAGGGCGGGGTCTTTCCGTGATGATCGCACGGTTCAAGCGTCACGAACATCGTCCCGCCGGAACACGCGCCGCGGGCACTGTTGATCGCCCTGACCTCGGCGTGGTCTTCACCGGCCTTCCGGTGATATCCGCTCCCGGTGACCCTGCCGCCAGTGACTATAACGGCGCCCACCATCGGATTGGGATAGGTCTTATCCCTTGCCTTTGCAGCCAGTTCCAGCGCCAGTTCCATGTATTTTCTTTCGGCCGACTTATTCATGATCTATGTCTTCCGGTTACTTCTTTGGATCTTTTCCGCTTCCGCGCGCAAATTCTCCACAACCTCGTAGCCGACCTTGACCTTGCCGATCAAGACCCTTCCCTTCTTCATGCCATGACAATCCGATCCGCCGGTCACAAGTAAATTATATTTCCTCGCAATGGCAAGATATTTGTCGTTCGTCGACGTGTGGTGTTCGGAATGATAGACCTCAATGCCCCTCAATCCCGCCTGCACGTAAAAAGGGATGTACTCGTCCTTGCCCATGGTCCCGGGGTGCGCCAGAACCGGTACGCCTCCGGCCTTTTTGATTATGTCTATGGCCTTTCCGTAATCCAGGCGTTTATGCGCCACGTGGCAGGGCTTTCCATTTCCTATATACCTGTCAAATGCTTCCTGTTCATCCCTTGTTATGTTTTCTTCTGCCATCACACGGGCAAGGTGAAGACGCCCGGCCGTACCTTCGGAAACTACCGCAAAGACCCTGTCCGCGTCCAGGTCTATCCCCTGGCGATGCAGCAGGTGTATCATCTTTTTCATCCTCTCGGTCCTGTTTTCCCGCATTTTCCTGAATATCTCCAGAAGAAAGGGATCCTGCCAGCCGATAAAATATCCCAGGATATGTATTTCGGTCTCGTCTTTTGCGGCTGAGATCTCGACTCCCGGGATGACCTCCAGCCCGGTCCCCCTGGCAGCCTCCATGGTCGGACCAATGCCGTCCACACAGTCGTGGTCCGTTACCGCGATAGCTTTCAGCCCCATTTCGACGGCTTTCTCCACCACCTTCTCGGGGGTAAACGTCCCGTCCGAATAAGTGGTGTGTACATGCAAATCGACAAAACCGTTATCCCTGCTATTCTTCATGTTGGATCTCTCGCTGGCCGGCCGGGGGATCCGAGCCGCCTTTTTCGGATTTGTTGATCTTGTCAAGTACCCCGTTCACGAACTTCCCCGAATCCTTATCCCCGTATTTTTTTGCCAGCTCTATTGCCTCGTTGATGGCAACTTTGGGCGGAATATCCTCGACAAATAAAAGCTCGAACGAGGCTATCCTCAGGATATTCCTGTCTATCGTGGCCATTCGTTCAAGTTCCCAGTTCGCGGTGTATTTACCGATCACCCTGTCCACTTCGTCGCGGTTGGCGCTAACGCCGGAAACAAGGAAATCCGAAAATTCCTTGACGGCCTCATCAGCGATCTCGCTGTTTTCCCAGAATTTTCGGTAACATTCCCTGGCGGGTTCCTTGGTAATATCGTTGGCGTAAAGGATCTTCAGCGCCACTTCGCGCGAAAGAGTGCGTTTCCTCATCCTGTCTCGCCTTTCTTTATTTTATTGCCGAATACAGATTGCTCATCTCGATGGCGGTCATCGCGGCTTCTCTTCCCTTATTGCCGCTTTTCGTACCGGCCCTGTCCACCGCCTGCTCAAGATTATCCGTGGTTATTATGCCGAACACGCAGGGGATGTCGCTCTCCATCGCGACTTTCGCTACCCCTTTGGCCGCCTCAGACGCGATGAACTCAAAGTGGGGAGTCTCTCCCCTTATGATCGCCCCCAGACAGATCACGGCATCGTACTTCCCGGATCCCGCCATTCTTTTGGCGACAATGGGTGTCTCGAACGAACCGGGCACCCACGCAACGGAGATATCCTTTTCTTTTACACCGTGCTTCGAGAGAGTGTCGAGTGCTCCTTCAAGAAGTTTCGACGAGATGAACTCGTTGAACCGAGATACCACTATCCCGAACTTCTTGTCCTTTGCTATCATGCTGCCCTTGATGATCTTTGAATTTGTCATTTCTACCTCCTTAAATGAGCACATGACTTACGCGACTGAAAAGAGCGTAAGTTATAGGTGCGAATTTATCCCGAGCTCGCTACAAGCGAGCGAGGGGTCCAAATGAGCACATGACTTACGCGACTGAAAAGAGCGTAAGTTATAGGTGCGAATTTATCCCGAGCTCGCTACAAGCGAGCGAGGGGTCCAAATGAGCACATGACTTACGTGACTGTACGAAGCGTAAGTCATACGTGCGAATTTACATCTTACCCGTAACCGCGAAGGTTTAAGGGCAAGATGCCAAAATTTTAAACATTCCGCAATTTATGGCCTAAACGGCGCTTCTTTACCTGTAAATAATCTTTATTTCTGGCTCCCGGCTTTATCTCCAGCGGCACTCTTTCCACAACCTGCAGGCCGTAGCCTTTCAACCCTATTATTTTCCTTGGATTATTGGTCAAAAGCCTGATCTTTTCAAGGCCGAGATCAGCCAGTATCTGGGCACCTATACCGTAATCTCTCAGATCCGGCTTAAAACCGAGCCTTTCATTGGCTTCCACCGTATCACACCCTTCGTCCTGCAATTGATACGCTCTTATCTTGTTAAAGATCCCTATCCCGCGACCTTCCTGGGAAAGATACAAGAGTACCCCTTTCCCCTCATCGGAGATTATCCGCATCGCTTTTTCAAGCTGTCCTCCGCAATCACATCTGAGCGAATGGAACACATCTCCGGTCAGGCATTGCGAATGGACCCTGACCAGCGCCTCTCCTTTCGTGATGTCCCCTTTGACCAGAGCGAGATGCTGATAATTATCCACCATCGACTTGTAGGCATGCAGACGGAATTCTCCAAAAGGTGTGGGAAGATCCGTTTCCGCGATCTTCTCTATGAGCTTTTCTTTCTCTCTGCGGTATTTTATGAGACTCTCAATGGTGCATATCTTCAGTTTATGGTTGCTTGCAAAGTTCAACAGGTCCGGCATCCTCGCCATCGTGCCGTCTTCGTTCATGATCTCGCATATCACTCCTACCGGCTCCTCCCCCGCAAGCTTCATAAGATCGACACTCGCTTCGGTATGTCCGGCCCGGACAAGAACGCCGCCCTTCTTGGATCTGAGCGGAAAAACATGTCCGGGTCTCGTGAAATCTTCCGCAACCGATTTCGGGTCCGCGAGAAGTTTTATGGTGCGGGCGCGGTCATGCGCGGATATCCCTGTGGTTACGCCTCCGGCGGCATCAACAGACACCGCCCAGGCCGTCTTATAAGGATCCTGCGGCTCTTCCGACATAAGATGAAGCCCCAGCCTCTCGGCTATATCATCCTCCATGGGGACACAGATAAGCCCTCTACCGTACTTCGCCATGAAATTGATATTTTCTGCCGTGATACGCGGCGCGGAAGCTATAAGGTCGCCTTCATTCTCTCTCGAGGGATCGTCAACAACCACGACCATCCGGCCTTTTTGGATGTCCCCGATCACTTCTTCTATAGTGTTCAGCTTCACGCCTGCCTCTCTTGCGGTTCCAGCATATACAAAAAAAGCCCTGAAATAACTTCAGGGCTTTTTACTGTATAAAACCAGTTTTCCCGACTTCTTTCATCCCGGCTTTACGGTCGGTATTCGATTCTCACGAATTCGGACCCCGTCTATCGGGGTTTCGCGGACTTTTCCTCGCTTGCGCGGAGAAATCACCGCCGACTAAGGAATTTCCTGCCGCATCCCTGCGGGGGCAGGATCACCTTACCCTGAAGTTAGAATAATTCTAACACACTTGACCTTTAAGTCAAGGTCTCATTTACATCATGCCGGGCATACCGCCACCCATGCCGGCGGGCGGCATACCGCCCGGAGCGCCTTCCTTCTCGGGCTTATCGCAAATAAGCGCCTCGGTGGTGATCATCAAAGAAGCAATGCTCGCGGCATTCTGAAGAGCGCTGCGGGTAACTTTCGTGGGGTCGATGATCCCCGCTTCAACCATGTTCGTGAAGCAATCCCCCTCAGCGTCATAACCGAATTTTTCATCCTTTTCAGTAAGGATCCTCTGCACAACGACCGAACCTTCCTGCCCGGCGTTGGTCGCTATCATGCGGAGCGGTTCCTCCAGGGCCCGTCCAACGATCTTTATGCCGATGTTTTCGTCGCCCTGGATCTTCATATCGGCCAGCTTTTTCCTCGCTCTTAAAAGAGCAACTCCGCCGCCGGGGACGATCCCTTCCTCGGTCGCGGCTCTCGTGGCATGAAGGGCATCTTCGATCCTTGCCTTTTTCTCTTTCATCTCGATCTCGGTCGCGGCGCCGACGCTTATTATGGCGACACCACCGGCGAGCTTGGCCAGACGTTCCTGGAGCTTTTCCTTGTCATAATCGGAATCGCTCTCTTCTATCTCCCTCTTGATCTGGGTTATTCTGGACTGGACCGCATCATGGTTACCGTCACCTTCCACGATGGTCGTATTTTCCTTGTCTATGGTGACTCTTTTGGCTCTGCCGAGGTCGTCCAGTGTCACGTTCTCAAGTTTAATACCAAGATCCTCGGTAATAGCTTTTCCGCCGGTAAGGACAGCGATATCGCCGAGCATGGCTTTTCTCCTGTCACCATACCCCGGAGCCTTTACCGCGCAGCAGCTGAACGTCCCGCGGATCTTGTTGACAACGAGCGTGGCCAGGGCTTCGCCCTCGGTCTCTTCCGAAATGATCAGGAAGGGCTTGCCGGACTGAGCCACTTTCTCAAGGAGAGGAAGAAGATTCTTCATGTTGGAGATCTTCTTCTCGTGTATGAGGATATAGGGATCCTGCAGAACGCATTCCATTCTTTCGGCATCTGTCACAAAATACGGTGAAAGGTACCCCTGGTCGAACTGCATACCCTCAACAAGTTTAAGGGTGGTCTCGAGGGATTTGCCTTCCTCGACCGTGATAACGCCTTCACTGCCCACCTTGTCCATGGCCTCGGCTATTTTATCCCCGATGACCTTGTCATTGTTAGCGGCAATGGCGGCGACCTGGGCGATCTTCTGGGCCTCTTTGGTAGGCGTGGAGATCTTCCTCAGTTCCTCCACTATCGTATCCACGGCCTTTTCGATGCCTCTTTTGACCTGCATCGGGTTTGCCCCGGAAGTAACGTTCTTCAGGCCTTCCCTGTAGATGGATTCCGCCAGAACCGTGGCAGTGGTCGTTCCGTCACCGGCCACGTCGCTTGTCTTCGAAGCAACTTCCTTGACCATCTCGGCGCCGAGGTTTTCGTAAGGATCTTCGAGTTCGATCTCTTTTGCCACGGTAACACCGTCTTTCGTGATGGTGGGAGCTCCGAACTTCTTCTCGATAACGACGTTTCTCCCTTTTGGTCCCAGTGTGATCTTAACTGCGTTCGCAAGTTTTTCCACGCCGCTTAATATCGAACGGCGTCCTTCATCGCTGAACTGTAACTGCTTTGCCATTTCTCCTCCTTCTTATCTTATATCGATCTTTTCTTTTCCGTGTTTTGTCAAAAGGTTTACCCGACAATACCCAGGATATCCTCTTCTTTCAGCATTAGCAGATTTCTGTCATCCACCTTTAACTCTGTCCCGGAATATTTGCCGAAAAGCACTATGTCCCCTTCCTTTACTTCCAGGGGAACCTTTTTGCCTTCATCGGTGACCTTACCCTTACCGACAGCGACTATTTTAGCCTGCTGCGGCTTCTCTTTCGCGGTATCCGGTAATACTATCCCGCCTTTTGTCTTTTCTTCCGCCTCAAGAACTTCGACAAGAACTCTGTCACCAAGTGGTCTTACTTTCATAACTCTCTCCTCCATTTTAGGTTACTGCTTTCCCTCTTTTGCAAAATTAGCACTCACCGCATTAGAGTGCTAACGGGTAAACCATTATAGAAAATTTTCCCGTATTGTCAAGAATTTTTTAAAAAAATACGGGTCCGGGGCAAATACGCCTTTTACCGCTTATCTGTCCGAAAGGCAGCACAACCCGGTAAACACCAGGTCGGGGTGAACTGTTTTTATGCGGCGGGAATATCTCGCGACAAGCCCGGCATCACCGCCGGTCGCCACGACTTTGAATTTTTTTCCGTATTTTTCCCTGAACATCCGGATAAGGCCATCGCACATGGCGGCATAACCAAAAAGTATCCCTTTATTCATGCTGCCCCTCGTGTCCCGGCCTATAAGGCCCTTTGTGGTTTTGATCCTGACCTTCGGAAGTAACGCGGTATTTCGGACAAGCGACTCTAATCCCAGCCGGAGACCGGGAAATATCAATCCTCCCTCATATTCCCCTTTGCTATTAACAAAATCAAACGTGACCGCTGTCCCGAAATCCACGACGAGCACGGGCGCGCCGTATGTCCGCAACGCGCCGAAAGAGGTCACCAGACGGTCCTGTCCTACTTCGCGCGGCTTTTTATATCTTACCTTCATGGGGACCCTGACCCCTTCACCGATGACAAGAAGCGGGACCCCACGGGCAACTGACCTCAGGCTTTTTTTCATCATGGAACAGAATTTCGGGACAACGCTGACCATGATGATCCTGTCGATCCCGCGCAGATCCGGCCCGAGAAGCCGTCTGAGCGACCCCGGCTTGACCCGGTCCTTATCGGTATGAATAAAATACTTCTTCCGGACTTTATCCCCCCGGGCGACCGCAATAGAAGTATTAGTATTTCCTATATCGACCAGTAGTTTCATGTCCAAATCGATCCCTCGGCTTAACGGCACAGTATGACATCTCCGCTGAAGACCCTTTGAAATATCCCGCTATCCGTCCTGATGATGAGGGCCCCTTTTTCGTCTATATCAACCGCCAGCCCTTCGATCGGACGATGATGCTCCGACACCTTCACCCTCTCCCCCAGGACCAGCGACAGGGCCTTGCACTCCTCCCGCAACGAGGCGAACCCGTCTTTTTTAAATCTCAAATAGTTATCCTCAAGTTCCTCCAGCATGCATTTCATAAATCCCGTCCGGCTTACATCGCGGGAACATTCGATCTTCAGGCTCGTCCCTTCGGGCGGAAGCTTCTCAGCAGGCGTATTAACGTTTATCCCGATACCGAGGACCAAGAAATCCACAATGTCCGGCTGGGCCTTGATCTCTGTCAATATCCCGCACACCTTTCCGCCCCTGATCAATATATCATTAGGCCATTTCATCTTTGCTTCCAGCCCGCAGATTTTCCTGATAGCCCTGATAATGGCCGTCGCTGCAATAAGAGTGACCGCGGGCACTTCATCCGCCTCCGCGTCGGGACGCAGGATGACCGAGAGATATATGCCTCCTCCTTTAGGCGAAGCCCATTTCCTGCCCATCCTTCCTTTGCCGCGTGCCTGCGCCTCCGCTATGACAAGCGTTCCTTCCGGCTCGCCGCCTTCGGCCAGCTCGTAAGCCCTGTCATTCGTCGAATCTATGCCTTCATAATAATGTATGGACCCTTTTCCGATCGTCCTAGTCCGCAGGCCGCTTGAAATATCGTACCCGTACATCTTATCCGGCGCGGACTTGAGCCTGTACCCCAGATGAGGGACAGCTTCTATTACATAACCGTCAGAGCGCAGTTTGCTTATATATTTCCATACGCCGGCACGTGAAAATCCCAACGCGCTCGAGATCTCCTCTCCGGAGATAAAATCCCCCTCGTTCCCGCGAAAAAAACCTATTATCTTTTTCTTGACCTCAAACTCTTTCATGTTTACCCTACAAGCACGCGCATCAATATTCTCACAAGCGGAATGATAACTTTATCGAAAAGCCCCAGATACAAAAACGCTATAAGTATGATAAACCCGTATGGTTCAATGCGCATGAAACGTCGTGCCAGTTCGAACGGCAATATCGAAGAAACGATATTTGCGCCGTCAAGCGGAGGTATCGGTATCATATTGAATATGCCGAGAACAAGGCTGATCAGGATCCCGTAAAGCAAAAACGTCCACAGCGCGGAATATGGCGGGAACAGGCCCGTCTTAAAAAGGATCGCGAACAGGACGGCAAGACCAAAATTCGCCGCCGGGCCGGCGAGGCTCGTAAGCAGCATCCCCTTCCTGGGGTCGGCGAAATTGTAAGGGTTCACCGGGACCGGCTTGGCCCATCCGAATATCACAGGTGAACGCATCATGATCAAAAACGCCGGCAGTATGATAGTCCCTACCGGGTCCGCATGAGCAAGAGGATTAAGCGTAAGCCGACCGGCGTCCCGGGCGGTCGTATCCCCCAGCCTGTAAGCGACATATCCGTGCGCAAGCTCATGCGCCACGATCACTATAATGAAAACCGTAACGGAAATAATCGCGTTGAGCATGATCTATCTGATGGTATATCCGGTGCGCTTGAGCGCCTTGTCCAGCCTGCCCAGCGCCTGGCTCACCGTCCTTCCCTCGGTAAGATTGCTCTTGCAGATAACGGCGTATCCTTTGCGATTCTTGATCTTGAACTTTTTTACCTGAGACATCGGAATCTTCTTGAGCTTTTTCTGTTTCCCCATTTTTCCTCCTTTTATCGCCTCCCCTTTATCCCCATATCCTCCAGGAAGATCTCTATATCCCGATTGGCCTCCCAGATCCTCCTGATCTTCTCTCTCTTTCGGATAAACGCTCTGACAACAGCAGGATCAAAATGCCCTCCGGATCTTTCCCTTACCATGGAAACCGATCTTTCGAAATTATACGCCCTTTTATAGGAGCGCTGTGACGCGAACGCGTCGAAACAATCCGCAAGGGCGACGATCCTTCCGTAAAGAGGTATGTTCTCCCCTTTAAGTCCGCGCGGATATCCGGATCCGTCAAATCGTTCGTGGTGCGTCAGCGCGATGGTCCTGCAGGCGCGCATCATAGGGGACTTCGCGTTCTTGAATATCTGGGCGCCGACCTCGGGATGCCTTCTCATGAGCTTCTTCTCCACGGGGGTCAGCTTGCCCTTCTTCTTGAGGATCTTATCGGGAAGCATGACCTTGCCGACATCGTGCATGGGGCTTGCATATCTTATGACCGCCACCTCCTCCTTCGGCAGGCCAAGACCTTCAGCTATCGTGGCGCTGTAGTCGGCTATCCGGACAAGATGGGCCCCGGTGGCCGGGTCACGAAATTCCGCCATCAGCGCCAGACGGAACACCATTTCCAGGTGGGAATTCTTGAGCTTATTGTAGGCCTTTCTCAGCTCCTTATGGGTCCTCTGGAGCTTATCGCAAGTATCCCTCTTTGTTTTTCTGGCCATATTCCGTTTCTAATTGCCGTCAATCGAGCTTTTTCAGGTATTTATAATAATCGCCGTCAGTAGTAAGGATCACCGTGGTATTCTCATCCACCGTACTGCTGTAAGTCTCCAGCGTCTTTAAAAAGGAATAAAACTCGGGGTCCTTGCTGTATGACTCCGCGTATATGGTGACCGCCTCTGCATCCGCCTTTCCGCGTATGCCCTGCGCTGTTCTATACGCTTCCGACGTGATAAGCTTCAGTTCCTTTTCCTTCTGCCCCTGGATCTCGGCGCTTTTACCGCGCCCTTCGGAACGGTACATTTCAGCGGCGCGCTTTCTCTCGGATATCATCCTCTCATATACTTTTTTCCTTACCTCTTCGACATAGTTGATACGTTTAATGCGCACATCGACCAGTTCTATACCGTACTGCGGCGCGATCTCCTCGGCACGGTCAAGTATCTCTTTTTCCAGTTCGTGCCGTCCGACCTTTATCCTTTCCAGTGCCTCCTCGGCGATCGCGACGATCTGATCCGCGTCCTGCAAGTCGAGAATACGGTTCGAATCCCTTATCGTCTCAACAAGCAGATGGCTTGTTATCACGTCCCTTGTCGCGGAATTGACGATGTCATCCAGCCGGGCGTGCGCGCCTCTTTCGCTGCCAACGGACTGCAGAAACTTCAGCGCGTCGACTATTCTCCATCGCGCGGTCGTATCGACCCAGATATACTTCTTATCCCTCGTGGGTATCTGGTTGGGGTCGCCGTCCCACTCAAGAAGCCTCTTGTCAAAATAATGGGCCTGTTGAATGAACGGCAGCTTGAAATGCAATCCCGCTTTTGTCACGGGGTCTCCGACAGGCTTTCCGAACTGTGTAATGACCACCTGCTGTATCTCGGAAACGACATATACCGCTCCGGTCAAAAAAGCTATCCCCAGTATGACGGCTAAAGCTATGATCATTCTCAGGAATCTTTTCATCTCGCTTCTCCTCCTCCTTCGTCAAGTTTCAAGAGCGGCAATATCGAGGTCTGCTTCGGGTCTATGACAAACTTTCTCTTCACCCTGGGAAGAACATCTGACATCGTTTCCAGATAAAGCCTTTTTTGCGTTATATCAGGCGCTTTTTTATACTCCTGCCACGTTACCATAAACCTTTCCGCTTCCCCCTTCGCGCGGTTGACCCTATCCAGACGGTATCCTTCAGACTGTCTTATGGTCCTCTCGGCCTCGCCTTTAGCTCTGGGTATCGCCTTATTGTAAGCTTCCCAAGCTTCGTTTATCATGCGTTCCCGTTCCTGCTTGGCCTCGTTTACCTCGTTAAAGGCCGGCTTTACTTCATCCGGAGGATTCACGTCAAGCAACTTCACCGTTACGACAGTTATCCCCGTCTGATATTTATTCAACAGCTTTTGAAGCTCCAACTGTGCCTGGTGGGCTACCTCCTGCCTCTTGGTGGTAAGCACCTCGTCCACGGTATAATCTCCGCAAAGACGCCGCATGACCACCTCCGACATGGCCCTGACATTGTTGACCGGATTTCTGGTCTTGAACATGAGTTTGACGGGGTCGTCTACCCTGAACTGGACTATCCATCGCACATCCAGGATATTCAGGTCACCCGTGAGCATCAGGGATTCGTCGGTAAACTGTTTTACGGCATATACGCTTCTTACCCCCGGATGCGCGGTCCTGAACCCGAACTCTTCCTTGAATATCTTTTTTACCTTGATGGGTGTCACCTTTTCGATGCCGAACGGTAACTTGACGTGAAGCCCGGGCTCCGTCGTCCGGACAAACCTGCCGAAACGCTGGATAACGCCTACCTCGTCCGGCCCTATGGAATATATGGTCCCCTGCAGGGCGAAAATAATAAGAAACACGGCGATCACGACCGGGATATACTTGCCGTAATCCTTCCCCATCTGTTTTACTTTCCTTGCCTCATCCTTGAAAAGATCCTCCGGTGAACGAAAATCATCCATACCTCAACCTCCTCTATTAAAATTTGGTCCTCTGGTTAATAAACCGTCCGCTATTTTACGACCCTGAACGAATGAAAACTTCTCCAGCTCTTATTCCCGCCGCGGTACACCTGTCTCAGGGACCATGTATAAACACTGCCGCTTTCGAACATATCCGACGGCACATCTATCCCGTAAGTGCCCGCGTAGACTTTCTGCTTGTACATCAAGGTCGACTGGATCATGTTGAACCCCCTGTACAGCCTGAAATCGTAATATTTCCTTTCAAAACGGCTGCCTTCATGGGGGCTCCACTTAAACTCCAGAACGCTTTTTCCTGTCAGATCCACCGTTTCCGCAATGGGTGAAAGCAGCCTGGGCTCCGGCGCATAGTCGCGCGTTCCTCCCACCCTCACTTCAAAGCTTTGCGCAAACGCACAGAAAGCGATCAAAAGCCCTGTAACAAGAACTGCCGGACCGAACTTTTTCATATGATAAGAAAGAGAACAAGGGCGATACTGACCTATAAGTGCCGGCCGAAGGACCAAATTTTTGGTAGCGGGGGACGGACTCGAACCGTCGACAACACGGGTATGAGCCGTGCGCTCTAACCAGCTGAGCTACCCCGCCACTGTAAACAAATCCTGAACAAGAGTTTTAATTATATTTCAAAGATACCGGTTTGTCAATTAAAGCGCTATTCAAGAACTTCTTCTATCCACCCGCCTCCCGCGACTGTCTCGCCATTATAAAAAACAGCCGCCTGGCCGGGTGTCGGCGCGAACTGCGGCTTTTCAAATTGCACTATCACATCATCGTCACCGCAGGGCGTGACGACCGCTCCCGCTTTCTTGCTGTTATACCGTATCTTCGCCTCGAAACTCTTCGGCCCGTTGAGTTTCTCTTCCGTCAGCCAGTTGAGCCCGGTTATCCGTATTTTTCTGTTCATCGCCTCAAGTTTGCCGCCGACCGTTATGGCATTGTTCTCGGGATCTATTTTCAGCACGTACACGGGTTCCGGCATGCCCAACCCGATGCCCCGACGCTGCCCGACAGTATATGAAGCTATGCCCTTATGTCTTCCGATCACTTTGCCTGACGCGTTCAGTATGTCCCCGGACAGGAACGCGCCTGCGCCGAGTCTATTCAGATATTCGCGGTACCCGCCTTCAGCCGTCGCGAAACACACATCCTGGCTTGACCGGCGCCCGGCCGACATGAAGTTCCGGTCCTCAGCGATCTCCTTCACCTTCTTCCCGTCGAATTCCCCCAACGGGAATTCGATAAAGGGCAGCGTTTCCTTCGGAATATCATAAAGAAAATACGATTGGTCGCGCCACTTGTCCCTGGCTTCGGCCAGACAACAGTTCCCGCCAGCCTCCACAATACGGGCATAGTGCCCCGTAGCTATTTTTTCAGCGCCCAGCTCCTGCGCCTTCCTGAAAAGGTAACCGAACTTTATCTTGCTGTTACAATAAATGCAGGGGTTCGGGGTCCTGCCCCGGGCATATTCCTCTACAAAATAACTTTTGACCTCCCTGGAAAATTCCTCGGACAGGTCGATAACATAAAACGGTATTTCCAGTTCCTCGGCCACGCTGCGCGCGTATTGGACCGCCTCAAGAGAACAGCACAGTTTATCCCATCCGATGCCGCATTCTTCCTTCGGCCACGTTTTTATGGTGACCCCTATGGGGTCATGCCCTTTTCTTTTAAGCTCAAACGCCGCAACGCTTGAATCCACTCCTCCGGACATCGCCACAACAACGCGCATAAAAGTCACCTTTCTGCCAGGTATTCTGCCGCGCCCCCGGAAAAACTCACCTTTTCCTGTCCGCCGGGACACTCTATCGCAATGATCGAGACACCATCCATAGTATCGGCAAGCGCTATGGCCTTTTCCCTGCCCATGGCCATCATCCCGGTTGCGAGGGCATCCGCTTCAGTGCAGGTAGAAGCTATAACGGTAACGCTGGAGGGGATCTCCCTTCTGGCTTCATCAACGGACGGGTCAATGATGTGCGATACGATCTTGCCTGTATTTCCGTCAACGATCACGTTCTCATAATCCCCGCTTGTCGCAACAGCCATGTTCCTGATGCTGAGCGTGACCGCGATGTTCAGCGCCCCGGGCCTTCTCACGCCGATCTTCCAGTCCCCGCTCTTCTTCCCGGTCCCGCAATAAATATCTCCCCCGGCGTTGATCAAAAATACCTCTATCCCTTCATTCCTTAAAAAGGCGGACATCTGATCAACGATATATCCCTTGGCGATACCTGAAAGGTCTATCCACGCTCCATTATGCAGTGTGATGCTCCTCCCGGCGGGATCCAGCGTAACGTTTTTCCATCCTACCCCGCTAAAGCCCTCAGGTATCCTGTCGCGGATCTCCGCCGGCATATTCCCGTAAAAACCGTCCGCCTTAAGCACGGGCGCCACTGTTATATCGAACTCGCCGTCGGTTATGCGACCCGCTTTACTGGCCTTCATGACCAGGTCGAATAGTTCCGGTGATGTTGTCCGCACCCCCGCGATATTGAGCGCGTTCACTTCGCTCTCCGGGTCAAAGATGCTGAATTTTTTCTCGAGCTCTCGCGCCCTGCCCAGGGCCCTGTCCGCGGCCTTGGCAAGTTCCGCCCGGTCACGCCCCGGCGCGGCGACCTTGACCTGCACGAACGTGTCCATGAGCGCCGCAGTGCGGGAATAGGCGTCTTCTTTTCCGGTCCGCGAACAACCGGATAATAAAATGACGCCGAAAAATATGCAGATGACGCGCTTCATGCCGCTTTTTCTACCCGATATCCCTGATTATCCTCTCTACATCCACATATTTTTCGATCATGTCTATGACCATTTTCACCTTATTCTCGTCCCTGGATTTTATCTTGACCGTGAGGTCGTGTACCCGGGAAGCTACATCGTACGTATTGAACCGCGACATGAGCGTCGGGATATCCGTCTTCTTGAGGGTGTTGTAGATCCGCCTTTTGGGGGTATGTCCTCCCGAAAGTATCAGGCCGGCTATTCTCTTGGGCCCCTTGAGGCGCCCCGTGTGGACCTTTATCAAAAGGTTTATGAGATCCCCCCTGTTACCCGGGGTTATGACCAGGCAATCATCCTCGATATACTGCGAGGCTTCCCGCACGTCCATGGCCCCCACCAGCACTTTTCTCATCTGCTTGTACAGATATTTTTCACCGCACAGCACGTGCATATCCAGTTCTTCGCGGAGATCGCGCATGGTCGGTATGTCCAAAAGCTCCACATACGGCATGACCCCGAGCACCGGGATCCCCAGCCTGTTCAAGCCCTTCCTGACATACTTGTTGACCTTATCATATTTATGAGGCATCACCTTGTTCACGACAACGCCGGCGAGCTTGACCCCTTTGCTGTCAAACAGGGATTTGTTGAGCATCACTTCATCTATGGGGTTGCCTATCCCTCCGGGCGCCACAAGGATCACTTTTGAGTTGAGCATTTTCGCTACCGCGGCATTGGACAGGTCAAATACGGACCCGACACCCGCATGGCCGGTACCCTCTATGATGACAAAATCCTTATCTTCCGCCACGCGGCTGAACGATTCCCTGATGCTGGTGACGGCATTCAATGTACCTTTTCCGTCGAGGAACCTCTCGGTGTATCCTCTTTCGACCGCAACGGGCGACATGTCGTGAAGGGGGAACTTAAACTTGAATATGCGTTCTATCAGGACCGAATCTTCATCGACCTTATATCCCTTCTCCAGCATATAACGCTGTCCGACCGGTTTTATAAAACCCATCTTCTTGAAACGGTTCCTGAGCGTGGCAATAAGCCCGAGGGATACGGTGGTCTTGCCTACATTCTGCCTGGTAGCAGCTATAAATATGCGCCTGGTCCTTCTTATACCGAAGATCTTTTCCCAGGTTTCCGCGTAGGACTTCATAGGGGCTGACCTTTCAGAAATGTATTTGTTGACCCGAAAACCGACCATTAAGAAAACGAGTGCTCATCGTCAGGAAAAACACCCGATTCGGTCTCTTTTTTAAACTCCTCGATCGCTTCTTTTATTACAGTGTTGATATTTGCGTATTGTTTTGCGAACTTCGGGACGAACTTGTCAAAATAGCCTACCACATCGTGCGTGACCAGCACCTGCCCGTCGCAATGTTTCCCCGCGCCTATACCGATGGTCGGGATCCCAAGCTTGCCCGTGATCCTCTTTGCCAGTTTTCCGGGAACGCATTCCAGGACAATAGCAAAACATCCCGCCTTTTCCAAGCGGATCGCGTCATCAATAAGTTTTTTCGCGGTCGCGGGCCGCCTGCCCTGAACCCTGTATCCTCCAAGCTTATTGACGCTTTGCGGGGTGAGGCCTATGTGACCGAGAACGGGTATCCCGGCATCTACTATGGCCTTTGCGCGCGGACAGACCTCCCTGCCTCCCTCGACTTTCACCGCCTCACACCCGGCTTCTTTCACGAATCTTCCGGCATTCCGCACCGCATCTTCATCGCTGGCCTGATATGACATGAACGGCATGTCACCGATCAAAAAAGCGCGCTTTATCCCCCTGCGCACGGCGCTCGAGTGATGGATCATCTCATCCATCGTCACGCTGATGGTCGAATCATATCCAAGCACGACCATGCCCGCGGAATCACCTACCAGCACCGCGTCGATACCGGCCGAATCCACAAGCCGCGCCATGGGATAATCATAGGCGGTAAGCATGGTGATCTTCTCGCTGTTCCGCTTCTTCCTCTTAAAATCCAACACGGTCACTTTATCTTTGGCCATGGGCCTCTCCGGCTAAACGATCCCCGTCAGGTATTCCACAAAATCCACTGTTATGGGGCAAAAATAAACATGGAAATTCTCTGCTGTTGTGTGCTGAAGCATCTTCCTGGCAAAGTCCTTGTTCCAATCCATCGTACATTCGAAATCACGGGGAAACCTGATATTGTTCTTTGTCTCCCAATAATGTTTCGACGATTCCCTGATGACCGGAGCTACCCCCCAGAAAACCTGGGTATCCCCCAGCTTTTTCGCGTAATCTTCCATCAGTTCAAAATCAAAGAAAGGCTGAGTAAAAAATCCGTCCGCGCCGGCCGCCCTCTTCCGGCTGACATATTCCATCTCTTCTTCGAAACTCGACCTCCACTGATCGATCGCAGCGTAGACCGTGAGCTCCGGCGCTTCGCGTTTTATCTTCTCTATAAGTTCGATCGAGGTGCAGGGGAAATCGCTTTTGGAGACTATTTCGGGATTGTCTCCCAGCACGACCAGCACTTCCCTGATACCGTTTTTGGCGAAAAAATCCCTGTAAGAAAAAGGTTCTTCCTTGTTGATCGAGACCGCGCGTATATGAGGGACGATCCTGGAAAAATAAGAAACGGCCACCCCGCATGCTTCCGGGATACGCACGTCAAATTTAAGTATGTCCGGTATGTTCAGGGTATCGATACTGGAAAATCTTTCCCTCACCATTTCCAGTTCCCCGGCGAAAGACTCCTTGCTCCGCGGGACCAATTCCAGCGATATTCTGCCCATCTTCTCCTCTCAATATCATGATCCGGGATTCTGATCCACGTATGCCCTCAAGACATTCCGCATAAGTATAGACACGGTAACCGGCCCGACACCCCCGGGAACCGGAGTTATGGCCGAAGCCCGCTCGGCAACCTCCGAGAAATTTACATCCCCGACTATCCCGCCGTTCACCTTGTTGATGCCGACATCTATCACCACCGCGCCTTCGGCGACCCAGTCGCTCCTGACCATCTCGGCTTTGCCCACTGCGACAACCAGGATATCCGCCCTCCTGGCGTGTTCCTGAAGGTTTCCGCTTTCCGCTGTCCCTATGTGGCACACTGTCGTCGTGGCCATCTCGTTCAGCATCATCAGGCTCAGCGGCTTTCCCACGATAGCCGAGTGACCTACGATCACGACTTCCTTTCCGTCCAGGTCTATGTCGTGAACGCGCAATATTTTCATTACGGCCCCCGGTGTGCACGGAACGATATCCGCCTCCCTCCTGAATATCTTTCCGAGGTTACACGGGTGTACGCCTTCGGCATCCTTTTCCGGCGCTATGCTTGAGGCGACCTTTCCGTGATCCATGCCTTCAGGAAGAGGTTTTTGCACGATGATCGCCGTTACCGTATCATCCGCGTTCAGTTCTTTGATCTTCCCGATAAAAGCTCCCTGCGAAATATTCTCATCCAGCTCGTGGGGGCTGAACTCTATACCGACGGACTCAGCCGCTTTTTTCTGCATGTTGAGAAAAATCTGCGCATCCTCACTGCGGCCTATCATAAGGGATGCGAGTTTAAGGGGAGCGCCGGAGGAGGGGCAAAGTTTCCGGATCTCATTTTTTACCGCGGCATTGATCTCCTGCGCTATCTTCCTGCCGTCAATTAATTTCGCCATGTCAATCCTCTGGGTTACTTGCGTTTTTTTAAGGCCGTGTTCACCTTATGGTCCGCGATATCCATTTCCTTCCCCATGGCCTTAAGCTCTTTCCCGGCCTTTTCGACGAACGAACGGTCCTTGATATGCTCAAGGTTAACTTCCGCGTTAAGCCGCGCGGAATAAAAAGCTGCTTTCAGGATATGCGCCGCGCATCCTACGTCCGTCATCAGTTTCTCATTGGCTTTCCCGGCAAGATAAGCCGTTATATCCATGGATATCCCGCATTCACGGCATGTTTCCATCGGCACGGCGGCCGCGATAATGTATTCTTTCTCTGTGTCATGCCCGGCTTGCAGCGCTTCCATAAGCTCCCGAAACGCCTTGCAGTCTTCGTCCACCAGCAACGAAAGACGGTCCATGCTCTTCTGCTGCCGCTCCCTGGCAGACAGGAGCCCCTGCGCCGCCTCTCGGGAAGCGCCGGGTCTTATGCTGTAGCTTATGACCATCAGATTAAGTCCGGCACCCAGTGCCGCGGTGAGCGCTGAAGCGCTCCCTCCCCCCGGAACTATGCTTCGCTCCGACAATCCCTTAAGGTACTTTTCGACCGTGCCCTGTAAATAATCCTGCATGTCCCTTAAAATAGTCCTTTTATACTGCCGGTTTTAACGTCCACATCGATACCGGTCCCCCTCGGGGTTTTCGGCAGGCCCGGCATCGTGTTGACCCCCTCGCACCTCACCACTACGTAACCGGCTCCCGCCGCTATCTCGATATCTTCAACAGCGAGCTTAAACCCCCTGGGGCGGCCTTTTTTATTCGGGTTATTGGAAAGCGAAAGATGCGACTTCGCCATGCATATCGGTAGCTGATCAAGCTTGGCCTTCTCCAGCCTTTTAATGCTTGCCTCGGCCTGTTCGGAATATTTGACCTCGCTTGCTCCGTACATCGATTTGGCGACCCGCTCGATCTTGCTTTTTAAGTTCATGTCTACCGGATAAAGATATCTCATTTTGGGTTTCTCGTGCGCAGCTTTGATCACAGCGCGGGCCAGTTCCACTCCCCCTTTACTTCCGAGTTTATAGATCTCGCTGACGGCCACGCCCTGGACGTCAAGCGCTTCGGCGCGCCTGATGACCACATCAAGTTCTTTCCTGGTATCGGAATCAAACCTGTTGATGCAGACCACCACCGGGACCCCGAACATCTTCAGGTTTTCCACCTGCTTCTCCAGGTTCGAACATCCTCTGTCAACCGCGGAAAGATTCTCTTTCTTGAGCTCAGACGGCATCGAAGTTCCCTTAAACGCAAAATCGCCGCTGTGCACTTTAAGCGCCCTGACGGAACAGTTGATCACGACCACGTCCGGCTTGAGCTTCGATTGCCGGCACTTTATGTCGATGAATTTTTCGGCTCCCAGATCGGCGCCAAACCCGCTCTCGGTCACGGTATAATCCGCCAGTTTCAGGGCTATCTTATCAGCGATGACCGAACTCGAACCGTGCGAAACATTAGCAAAAGATCCCGTATGGACAAAACACGGCGTATGTTCGGTGGTCTGCATAAGATTAGGGTTCAGGGCTTCCTTCATCAGGACCGTCATGGCACCCGCGACCTTAACGCCCTCTGCCGTAACGGGGTTCTTATCCTTGTTAAACCCGACAACAACCCTTCCGAGGCGCGCCCGCAGGTCCTTCAAATTCTCCGCCAGAGAAAGGATCGCCATGCATTCCCCGGCAGGAGTGATGTCCACGCCTGTCTTTCTGCTGACACCATGAAGCTTGCCGCCGCCACCGATCGCGATATTCCTGAGAACCCGGTCACTGATATCCGTTACCCGTTTCCACGTCGCGCCATCTTTGCCGAACCCGTGAGGATCCCCCCAGAAAAGGCTGTTGTCCACAAAAGAAGCGCACAGGTTCTGCGCATCGGCTGCCGCATACGAATCGCCGGTCAGATGCAGGTCGATCTCTTCGGCGGGAAGGACCTGAGAATACCCTCCTCCCGCGGCACCCCCTTTGATCCCGAAAACGGGCCCCAGCGACGGCTGTCGTATGCAGGAAATAGCCTTCTTTCCGAGCTTGTTCAGCGTCATAGCGAGGCCTATTGTATTCACGGTCTTACCTTCACCCAGATGCGTCGGGGTGATCGACGTGACCAGGACCAGTTTTCCGTTCTTGCGTTTTTTTAAAGCATCATCCAGCATGTTCGCCGAGACCTTTGCGATGTATTTTCCGTATTTGGTCAGATACTTGGCTCCTATGCCGGCTTTCTTCGCAACATCCTGGATATCCTTAAGCTTCACGCCCGAGGCCACCTTGACATCATAACTATAGCTCATAGGTTCTTCCCTTCCGTTTGTCAAATATTAAATAGTGCGCCATTGCGCCGATATCCTGCTTTCACTGCCCTTTCCGACGGTTCCCGAACGGACCGAACGTCCTTCGGTGGATCGGACAAAGCCCGTATCTCCTTATGGCATCCATATGCTCGCGGGTGCCGTATCCTTTATGCTTCCTGAAACCGTACCGGGAATACTTCCGGTCCTCATCTATCATCAACCTGTCCCTGAAGACCTTGGCGACAATGGAGGCGCAAGCAATAGAGATGCTGAGACTTTCGCCGTTCACAAGACAGGTCCGGGGCTGCGGAACGGGAACATCCATCCTGCCGTCTATCAAAAGATAGTCCGGTTCCTCGTCAAGTTCCTTGATGGCCCTTTTCATCGCCAGCAAAGTGGCGTTATGAATATTCAGCCTGTCAATATCCCCCACGCTGGCAGCGCCTATACCAACATCGCAGCGGTTCAATATGTCCAAAAAGGCCCGTTCTCTCATTCGCTCGGTCAACTTCTTGGAATCGTCTATCCTTTCAGTAAAATCAGTATTACGAACAGTGACCGCGGCTGCGACCACGGGCCCGGCCAAAGGCCCTCTGCCGGCTTCATCGATACCGGCCACGGTGCCGTATCCGGATCTCGCAGCCTTTTTCTCGTAAAAAAGGGTATCCTTCTTACTTTTCTGATTCTTTTTTCTGGGCAATTTTTTCCCTGACCTTACTGGCTTCCTTGCCCTTTTTAGCCCGCATGTAATACAGCTTGGCGCGCCTGACCTTTCCTTTCTTCCTCACCACGATCTTCTCGACCGAGGGTGAATGAAGCGGGAATACGCGTTCCACTCCCTCTCCATAGGATATGCGCCTCACCGTGAACGTCTTTTTAAGCCCCTCTCCCTTTCTGGAAATAACGATACCGCTGAAAAGCTGGACACGCGTCTTGTTCTCTTCCTTGATGATATAATGGACATCTACCGCATCCCCGATATCGAACGACGGTATTTCTTTTTTCTCGTATTTTTTTTCAAGGTCCGCTATCTTCTGTTTCATGTCTCGCCTCCTTATTATCCCGTTAGAAATTTTTGATCTCCAGCGGGGTCAATCCAGCAGATCAGGGCGCCTGGCCCTGGTCCTCATCAGCGCCTGTTCACTGCGCCATTTTTCTATTTTTTTCGGATCTCCGCTTAGAAGCACTTCCGGAACACGCATGTCCTTATATTTTACCGGCCTCGTGTACTGGGGATATTCGAGGATGCCGTTTTCAAAGGATTCGCACGCCAGGCATTCTTCATCGCCCAGAACGCCGGGAATAAGCCTTATAACGGCATCGCATACCGCCATCGCCGGTATTTCCCCGCAGGTGAGGACATAATCTCCTATGGAGATCTCCATATCCACCAGATGGCGTATCCTTTCGTCAAAACCTTCATAATGCCCGCATATAAACACGACATGCGCGAACGAAGAAAGTTCTTTTGCCTTCACCTGGCTGAGCTGCTCCCCCTGCGGCGTAAGCAGTATCACGGTGGGGGTAATACCTTCGGCCGCCTGCCCCTTAAGCTCCTCAAGAGCTCTATCCACCGGCTCGACCTTCATCACCATACCGGGGCCGCCGCCGTAAGGCTTGTCATCAGCCGTGCGATGACGATCCTCGGTCCATTTCCTGAGATCGTGGATGCCGATATCGACGAGGTCCTTTTCCCGCGCGATCCTGATTATGGACTCATCGAACGCGCCCTTGAACATCTCAGGAAAAAGAGTCAAAATATCTATCTTCATTAAAAGCTCCATCCCGGGATACGATCATATCTCGAGCCGTTTGAGAATGCTTTTTACCGTTTCGGACGGTTTTGCGCCGTTCTTCAGCCAGTACTCGACCCGCTCCCTGTCCAGGCCGACCTGATCCCTGCCTTTCTTCGGATCATAATACCCCAGCTCCTCCAGCGCCTTGCCGTCCCTCTTCGTGGACTTTGTCATCGCAACGATGCGATAAAAAGGCTTTTTTTTCGTTCCGAACATCTTCAACCTTAGAACAACAGCCATTCGTTCCAGCCTCCTTCTTCTATTCTTTCACTCTCCGAATCTTCGCCCCTACGGCCGACAGTTTATCTTCAATATGTTCATACCCCCGATCCAGGTGGTAGATCCTTGATATTTCCGTGCGTCCTTCCGCTACCAATCCCGCCAGGACCAGCGCGGCCGAAGCTCTCAGATCCGACGCCATGACCGGTGCCCCGCTCAACTTCTTGACGCCCTTGATGATCGCCGTCGAACCTTCCAGGATGATGTCGGCTCCCATCCTGTTAAGTTCGCTTATATGAATAAATCTTTCGGGATATATCTTTTCGGTAACCACGCTTATCCCGTCACAAACGGTAAAAAGGCTCATCATCTGTGCCTGCAGATCGGTCGGAAACCCCGGGTACGTAAGCGTTGTGACATCCGTGGGATGGATACTGCCGTCGCGGCGATATACATTCACGCCGCCAGGACGTTCCTCCACCACGCCTCCGCACTCCTCCAGCTTATCAATGAGCGCAAGATTATGCTCCGGCCTGGCGTCTTCAAGGAACAGCCGGCCGCCCGTCATAACCGCGGATATCATGTATGTCCCCGTTTCTATCCTGTCCGGGATAACGGAATATTCTGCCCCCTTCAATTTCGAAACGCCGCGCACCTTGATAGTGGGAGTTCCTATTCCCCTGATGTCCGCTCCCATTGCTGTCAGAAAATCCGCCAGATCCGTCACTTCCGGTTCACAGGCGGCGTCTTCTATGACAGTTTCGCCTTCGGCCAATACGGCTGCCATGAGCGTATTGCACGTGGCCAGCACGCTCGAACCAAAGTGCCCTCCGAGATATATCCTGTTGCCTTTCAATCTATCGGCGGTAGCCAGGATGTATCCTTCTTCAATGCGTATGTCCACGCCAAGCGCCCGCAACCCCTTGAGATGCAGATCAATGGGCCTGGGTCCGATGACACATCCCCCCGGGAAAGATACCCTTGCCTCGCCATATTTTGCGACGAGCGGTCCCAGAACGGCTATAGAGGCCCGCATGGTGCTGACCAGTTCGTACCCCGCGGTCACGTTCTTCACGCTGCCGGTGGATATCTCTACCTCGTTCTTGCTCCTGGAGACATCGCGCCCCAGCGCGGTCAGGATCTCTATCATAGTAGAAACGTCCTTAAGGTCCGGCACGTTGGAGACAAGACATCTTTCATCCGTCAGCATGGATGCCGCGAGGATCGGAAGGCAGGCGTTCTTCGCTCCGCTTATCCGGATCGCGCCTGAAAGCTTCCTTCCCCCATCTATGACCAGCTTATCCATGTTTCCGCCCTATAATGACGCGCTCGTAACCGTTAAAATCCCTGAAACCCGCGATATCCGTAAAGTGCGCTTCGGAAAAGCGCCTTTTCATTTTCTCTGCCTGATCATAGCCGACTTCCACAGCGGCAAAACCGCCCGGGGCGAGAAATCTGCCGCTTTCCTCGGCTATGATGTCCAGGTAATCCATGCCCTCGTCCCCGGCATAAAGAGCGATCCTTGGCTCGGCTTTCACCCAGGCGTCGAGCCCTTCGTAATCCCTTCCCGACACATAGGGAGGATTTGAGACGATGCAGCTAAAAGCATTTTCGTATTCCGGGCCAAACGCCGAGAACATGTCCGAGGTGACCAGCCGGACCCTGTCTTCACAGCCAAACCGCCTCAGGTTCTCGCGCGCCACGTCCAAAGCTTCCCCGCTGATATCCGCGCCGATCACGCGACAATCGCCGATCGACCTCGCCAGGGCCAGCGGAATAATGCCGCTACCGGTGCCGACATCGAGTATGAGCGGGCTTTTCAGCGACCTCCTGCGGCACAGATCCGCGCTCACGGTGACAAGAAGTTCCGTTTCCGGACGCGGTATCAGGACCCTGGGGTCGACCATTACGTCCATTCCCATAAACGTCGCCTTGCCTTCTGCGTACTGTACCGGGATCGAATCGTTACAAACCGTCATGCGCATAAAACAATCACCCGGATTGCAATCTAAGTTTCCTGTCTTCCTCTGCCAGGGCCCCTATTATCCCGTCCAATTCGCCTTCCATGATATTGGCCAGATTATAGACCGTAAGGCCGATCCTGTGGTCCGTGACCCTGTTCTCCGGAAAATTGTAAGTCCTTATCTTTTCCGAGCGGTCCCCGCTTCCGATCTGTTTCTTTCTGCGCTCGGACATTTCTTTTTTCTGATTTTCCTGCTTTATTTCAAGGATGCGCGCCTTGAGAACGCGCATGGCCTTCGCCTTGTTCTTGTGCTGGCTTCGCTCATCCTGGCAGCTAACCACGATACCGCTCGGCAGATGTGTTATGCGCACGGCGGAATCCGTTACGTTCACATGCTGGCCGCCGGCGCCGCTTGCCCGGTAAACGTCTATTTTCAGGTCCTGCGATCTTATGTTCACTTCCACGTCGTCGGCTTCAGGCAGAACTGCGACAGTCGCTGCCGACGTATGTATCCGTCCGCTTGTTTCCGTTTCGGGAACGCGCTGCACCCTGTGGGTGCCCATCTCGAATCTCAGGAACTTAAAAACGTTATGCCCTTCCACGGAAAAAATGACTTCCTTGATCCCGCCCAATTCCGATTCGCTTAAACTCACGATCGAGGTCTTCCAGTCTTTATCGGCGGCGTACTTGGTGTACATCTTATAAAGATCCGCCGCGAACAGGCTCGCTTCAATGCCGCCGGTGCCCGCCCTTATTTCCATGATAGCATTGCGCCTGTATTCACCGGCGTCTTCCGCAAGAAGAAGGTCTTCCAGCTCTTTTGTTTTGGTCTTTATGGCTTCCAGGATGTCTTCGAGCTCTTTCCCTGCCAGGACGGCATATTCACTGCCTTCGCCTTCCTCTTTTATGATCTTCTCGAGGGACTCCTTCTCCTTTTCCAGCGAAGTATACTCGTCGTATCCCGCGACGATCTCCTTCAGGTCCGAATACTCCTTCGCTTTTACCCTGTACTGCTCACGGTTTGACAAAAGCTCCGGTGAGGAAAGTTCTCTCTCCAGCTTTTTATATTGCTCTTTTCTTTTAGTCAGTTCCTCGAATATTTTTTCCATCAGATCAGCGGCTGTATTAATCCTTTGGCTTTTACGCCTTGCTTTCCCCGGGCTGGTTCCCTCCCTGCGCGGTATCTTCGGGTTTTTCCGCCTTCACCGTCTTTCCCTTTTTATAACGTTTCTGAAAACGTTCTACCATACCGGCAGAGTCAACCAGCTTCTGTTTTCCGGTATAAAACGGATGGCACTTGGAGCATATCTCGACATGAATACTCTCTTTTGTCGAATGCGTATGCACGGTATTCCCGCAGGCGCAGACAATGGTAGTTTCCTTATACTCCGGATGTATACCTTTCTTCACTTCTAACCTCCTTTATAAATGTGCTATTTTATTATGGTTATATCAAGAGATAATATTTTACTTATATTTTTATAAATATCAAGCGTTTATTACAAAAAGGGCGCAGCACCTGCAGATCAGAACAATGCTGCACCCCGTCCCCGCGGAAACAGTTTAAACGCTATTCCCTGCCCATATTTTGGAGAAAGTCCTCGTTGCTTTTGGACTTTTTCAAACGGTCTATCAAAAGCTGCATGGCCTCCACGGAATCAAGGTCACTGAGGGCCTTGCGCATCAGCCACACCTTCTTTAGCTCATCCTCCTCCACAAGAAGCTCCTCTTTGCGCGTATTGGACCGTTTTATATCGATCGCGGGGTAGATCCTGCGCTGAAAAAGATTCCTGTCCAGCTGGATCTCCATATTCCCGGTGCCCTTGAACTCTTCGAAGATCACTTCATCCATGCGGCTGCCTGTGTCGATAAGAGCGGTAGCGATTATGGTAAGGCTCCCGCCTTCTTCGACGTTACGCGCGGCGCCAAAAAACCGCTTTGGTTTGTGCAGGGCGTTCGCATCGACACCCCCGGAAAGGATCTTCCCGGAATGAGGCACTATGGTGTTATATGCGCGTGCCAGGCGGGTTATCGAATCCAGCAGGATTACGACATCGTGTTTATGTTCCACGAGTCGTTTTGCCTTGTTCAGGACCATCTCCGCGACCTGCGTATGCCGCTGCGCCTGTTCGTCGAACGTAGAAGCGACGACTTCCGCGCTGACCGAGCGCTGCATGTCCGTAACTTCCTCCGGCCTCTCATCTATCAAGAGTATTATCAGCTTGACCTCAGGATTATTCTTAGTGATGCTGTTGGCCAGTTTCTGGAGAAAAACCGTCTTGCCGCTGTACGGCGGCGCTACTATCATGCCCCTCTGCCCTTTCCCGACCGGGGTCAAAAGGTCCATTATCCTCATGGATATCTCCTGCGATTCTGTCTCCAGAATAAACCTTTCATTGGGATACAGCGGAGTAAGGTTCTCGAAAAGTATCTTGTTCTTAGCGACCTCGGGGTTTTCGAAATTGACCGCTTCCACTTTCAATAGGGCGAAATACCGTTCGCCTTCCTTCGGGGGCCTGATCTGACCGCTTACCGTGTCCCCTGTTTTCAGATTGAATCTTCGGATCTGCGAAGGAGAAACGTATATATCGTCCGGGCACGGAAGATAATTATAATCGGAGCTTCTCAGGAATCCGAACCCGTCTTCCAGCACTTCAAGCACACCCTCACCGTAAGCAAGGCCGTCTTTTTCGACCTTTGCCTGCAGGATCTTGAAAATAAGGTCGTGCTTTTTCATCCCGCTGATGCCGTTGATCCTTAACTCTTTCGCGAGTTCCGTCAGCTCGCCTATCTTCATATTCTTGAGATGCACTATATCCAGTTCTTTTTTGCTGCGTTTCCCCTTCGCTCCGCTCCCCTCGCTCTGCTCCGCTCCCCTCGCTCCGCTCGGGACTTCGCGGGACTCCGCGGAACTTCGCGGGATATTACGGCCTGCTGCTTCGGTCTTACCGCGCCCCCCTCTGGGGGCATTGTCTCTCACATCTTTTGCCATATCTTGTCCACTCCTTCTTTTATTGTGTCCAGGTTTGTATTACTATCTATGATATAATCGGCGGATTTTACTTTTTCGGAGAGAGGCATCTGGTTATTGATGATATTTTCGGCCTCTTCCTGCGAAATTCCCCGATCCTTTGCTCTTTCTATCTGTGTTCTTTCGGCGGCAGTCACCACGACCACAACATCCACGTATTCATGCAGCCGGGATTCGATCAGGAGCGGAGCGTCAATAACGATTATCGATTCCGGAAACCGCTCCACTTGCTCCTTTATGCGCCGGATGATCACGGGATGCAGCACGCGGCAAAGGGCCTCAAGCCTTTGCTTGCTGAAAAAAACCTTACCGGCCAGTTTCCTGCGGTCGATCCTGCCGGTCCGGTCGAGAATGTCCTCCCCGAAAAGATCTATCACTTCCCGGCTGGTCTCGCTGTTCTCTTCCAGAAGCCTGTGGGTGATCTCATCCGCATCGATCTTGACCGCGCCCTTGGCGGCGAACATGTCCGCCACGGTCGTCTTGCCCGTGGCGAGCCCTCCTGTAACCCCTATGATCACTCGTTTTCCCATCGGTCTGATCTTTACCGCTTATCCGGTTTTACCGGCTCCATGTCACGCCAGTTCCTGCCCGCCTCGACGTCCACCTTGAGCGGCACCTTAAGTTCGATGACCCCTTCCATGATGTTTTTTACCCTATCGGCTGTCTCTTCCAGGATATCTTTCGGGCAATCGAAAACCAGTTCATCATGCACCTGTATGATCATGCTGACATCGGTGCCCTTAAACTCACCGGCGCAATTTATCATCGCGAGTTTTATGAGATCCGCGGCCGACCCCTGAACGGGCGTGTTGACCGCCGCCCTTTCGGCAAAACTTTTTACATTCTCATTCGCGCTGTTTATCTCCGGAAGATAGCGCCTCCTGTTAAGGAGCGTGGTGACAAATCCTGTTTTTCTGGCACCGGTGATCGTCCGATCTATAAACGATCTTACCCCGCTGTACCTGTCGAAATAGGAATCAATGAACTTCTGGGCTTCTTCCACCCCTATCCCCAGATCCTTTGCCAGCCCGAACGGGCTCATGCCGTAAACGATCCCGAAATTGACCGTCTTGGCCACCGAACGCATCCTGTCCGTCACATCGCCCATAGGACGATCGAATATCAGCGATGCCGTGAACCGGTGAACGTCTTCCCCCTTCTTGAACGCATCGATCAATTTTTTGTCCTTCGACATGTGCGCCAGTATCCTGAGCTCGATCTGGGAATAATCAGCGGCCAGCAGAAGCCTCCCTTTCCTCCCGGGGACGAACGCCCGTCTTATCTCTTTCCCTAATTCTGTCTTTATGGGGATGTTCTGCAGGTTGGGCTCGCTGGAAGACAACCTTCCGGTGGCCGTCACCGCCTGGTTGAAGCGGGCGTGCAATCTGCCCGTCTTCCCGTCCACAAGTTCAACTATGGAATCATAATACGCGGTCTTGAGCTTGTTCATCTCCCTGTATTCCAGCAGATATGAGGGTAGCTCGTGGATCGCCGCCAGCTTCCGGAGAACCGACTCGTCCGTCGAGGCGCCGGTCTTTGTCCTCTTGGAGACAGGCAGCCCCAGCTTATCGAACAAGATCACCTGAAGCTGCTTGGGCGAGTTTATGTTAAATTCTTCCCCGGCAAGCTCATAGATCTTTCCGGATACGTTCGCAAGCTTCTTCTCCACCACGGAGGACTGTTCCTTCAGGTACTTGACATCGACTCCGACGCCTTCGATCTCCATATCGGCCAGGACGCTGACAAGCGGCATCTCGACATCGCGAAAAAGCGGAACAAGATGCCTGTCCTCCAATATGGGAGCCAGGGCATTAAAAAGCCGGAGGGTCACGTCGCTTCGTTCGCACGCGCGCATAAATTCCCCCGCGCGCGAAAGATCCATGGCCCCCTGCCCTTCCTCATCCCATTTAACCTTATTCTTCCCTTCCGAAAGATTGTATCCGACCTGCCGCATCGCTATGTCCGGCAGGTCATGCCCGGACCGCGACGGATCGAGCAGATAATCGGCTATCATGACATCAAACGCTATGCCGTGCAAGATCATGCCGCAGCTGCGCAAAGCAAGTATGTCCCTCTTGATATCGTACCCGACCTTTTTTATCTTCTCATCCTCAAGGATCTTTTTTAAAAAAGGCGCCGTGCCGCGAGATCGGTCTTTTTCCAGCGGGATAAAACAGCCTTTCCCCTCTTCCCACGAAAAAGCGATCCCCTTAAGCTGTCCTCCGGCAGGATCGGCAACCACGCCGAGCGAGACGGTTTTCTGCTTCATTATCCTGTCCGCTTCTTTTTTGATCTCTTTCTCGCCGCTTGCGGCAGAATACTGGCCCGTTTTTGTCTCTTGCGGGGTGATTTCGCGCAGAAGTCTTACGAATTCAAATTTCTTATACAGTCCCGTCAGCCGGTCCAGATCAGGCTCGGCCCGCTGCATCTTATCGAGATCCAGCTTCACGGGAACATCCCTTTTCAGCTGCACCAGTTCCCTGCTGAATTGAACTATATCCTTTCCTTCTATGAGTTTTTTTCTTATTGACGCCGAATGGATCTTGTCAATATTTTTGTAAATGCCCTTGATGCTCCCGTATTGATTTATGAGCTTGCTTGCAGTGGCCTTGCCGATCCCTTTTACCCCGGGAATATTATCGCTCGCATCCCCGATAAGTGCCATCAGGTCCACCATGGATCCGGGATCGACACCGTATTTGTTCCTGACTTCAGCCGCATTGTACGTCTTGTCACCGGCCGTTGAGGGATTAAGCACCTTGACCTTTTCATCGACAAGCTGCAAGGCGTCTTTGTCGCCGGTCACGATCGTCACGCTCAGCCCCTTTTTCGCGGCTTTTTCGGCCAATGTAGCGATTATGTCATCGGCCTCGTACCCTTCCATCTGATATATAGGGATCCCGTGAGCGCCTATGACCTCCTTGATCTTGGGGATCTGGTCGGCAAGATCGTCCGGCATCGGTTTTCGATGGATCTTGTATTCCTTGTATTTTTCATGCCGCTCGGTCGGGGCCGCGGTATCAAAGGCTATAGCCAGCATGTCCGGTTCATGTTCCTTGATGAGCTTGCGCAGCATGTTTATGAACCCGTAGATCGCATTTGTGGGCATCCCGCTTGAGGTGCTCAACTCCTGTATGGCGTAATATGCCCTGTAACAGAACGCATGTCCGTCTATCAGGTAAATATTTTGTTTTTCCTTGCTCATGTCAGGCGGAATCTAAAAGGGTCGGGATCTTAATAAATCAAAAAGGATGGCGGTATACCTCACTTAACACAGTTTTAATAATTATATACTCCGATTGTGTAAAAATTTTTGTATGGGAATGCCTTTGGGCGAGTTTTTTGACTGATATTATTATAATAATAATCCATATTATGTCAAGTTATACTTTCGGAAAAATAATCTCATGCTGATGCTCTATCCGCACCTGGCATATGGCCCCCGAGGTCATCATTCCCTGAGCCTGTCAAGGTCCTGGCGGAGTTCCACGATCCTGCCCAATAGCCTTTCCCTGTCGCCGCCTTCCGCTATAACTGCCTTTTCCAGTTCGTCGGTTTCCCGCTTTACTGCGTCGATCTTTTCGCGGCGCCCGTCCCGCTCGGAGTGCAGCCTGGATACCAGGCTGTTCAGCGCTTCTGCCAGATCCTGAAGTTCGTCTTTCTCCCGCAGCCTCAAACGGCCCTCGTAATTACCCCTGGAAACCTTTCTCAGGAACCTCTGGATGCGGTAAATGGGCCCTGCGATCCTGTTAGAGAGCACAAGAGCAATAAGTATCACCAGCGGGGTCAAAAATATCAGACGCAGGAGCAGGACCGTGTTGACCTTCTTGACGATATCCAGCAGGAGCCCCTGCGGGTAAACCGCGGCCAGCTTTTCCCCGAACATGACCCAGGTCGTGACGTATACCATGTAACCCGTCAAGATGACCGTGGAGAACATGAAAATGAGGATCAAGCCGACGTATCTTATCTGAAATTTTCTGGCGACAAAAAGGCGTGTCCGTCTGCGCATCTCTCTCACCCGCTCTGCTCTTCCCCCCAAAGCACAACGTCTCTTTGGATAACGATCTCTATCTCCCTGTTCCGGTTGTTTTTAAAGGTATTGATGATCCGCGACATAGGCATATATCTGGTATTCTTTCCGTTTATTCTGTATAACAGATCACCTTCGCGGATGCCTGACATCTCAAAGGGCCCGCCCGGCATAACGTCGGTCACGATAACGCCCTCCTTCCGCAATTCAAGATCGGCGCCTATGATCTTTCTGTACCCCGTGGACAATAGTCCGCCGAACGGGGCCTCCGAGGACGCCAGAGAAGGGAAAACCGTCCTCTCTATGACCAATCTGGTCTCGCCCGGGGCCAGGAACATGCCGGCCACTTCATCCACATCCATATAAGCCGCCATTTCTCCCCAGACAGCAATAACCCTGTCATCGGGCCTGAGTTCCGACTTCGCATCGGACCGGCCGCTATCAAGGACCTCCCCGACAAGGACATACTTTTCGCCCGGCTTAAGAGCCAGGCCAAGCCCTCCGGCCACTCTCTGGGCCGGTGTTTTTCCGGGCATGCTTCCAAAACGCTCCCTTTTAGCTGTTATGTCGCTGACGATATCGCTCCTGGTCTTTGCCTCGAGATAACTTCCCAGGTAATGCAGGCGTTCACGCGCTTCCTCAAGATCGGGATTAAGCTCCACGGCCCTCTCATAAGTATAATAGGCCGCTACGTACTGGCCCTTTTTGAGCTGATTCCTTCCTTTCTGCATAAGGGCTTTTTGCTCGCTGTCATATATCGCCGATCGGATAGCGGACTTCATGATGGTCTTTTCGCCGTCCGCGGTCGAGAGAACTATCCGGTCCCTGTATTCATCCAGAATGAGACCTTTTTCTCTGTCACCGTTCTTCAGGATCACTGTGTCAGCAAGGGAAAACGAGCAAAAAAGCAAAACTGCCGATATCCCCGTAGCAAAACAGATGTATTTGTACATGAATAGCCGACCTGGCCGATACGGCCCGGTTTATGCTGGACTGATAAAATGTCAACCTGGTTAATGGTGGATTTTATCCGAGAAATATCACTATTAAAAGAATGACGATCAGTACGCCCGATAGGATATAGAAATCGTTAAAATAAACGAAATCGGCGATCTTATCATGGGACGTATTGTTTGCGCCGCTGCCTTTCAATACCTCGAACTTCTCCTTGACCCTTTTTCGCGCTTCACTGATCTCTATCCTGTCAGCATCGCTTACCCTGGAATCTATCTCCGAACGTATAGCATCGATCTGGTCTTTTCGGAAGCGCAAAAGCTCTCCCCCGATCTTATACGCAGAGAGTACCTTTTCATTGACGAGAGAGATTATTTTCTCTTCGCTGATCCGCAAATATTGGGACAGCTCCTGCAGCGTCATTAACTTTTCGGGCATATTAAGCCTTCACTTTGCCTTCTGCTATCCACTGATCCACTTTGGTCCTCTCAAATATCCACTCACCGCCTTCTCTGGTGCCGGGGAGCATGTTGTTGTTCGCCCATTCGTTGACCTTGTTCTCGTCCACCTCCAGATACTTCGCGAGCTGGCCGATGGTCATCCAATCCCCCCGTGCAGGATTTGGATTTTCGGTCAGCACATCCTGTGACATCCTGAGGTTGCCGTTCAGAACAGCGCCTTCGGCCATTGTCAGGCTCGGCGTTTCAACATCGCCGTTAAGCTTGGCTTTCGGTTCCAGCTTCAGGGATTTCGCGGCCTTTATGTTGCCGTTGACCTGTCCCGCGATGGAAATGCTTTCACCTGTTATGTTGGCCCTGATGTCCGCTCTTTCTCCGACCATCAGCATCCCCTTGGTGTCAAGCGTACCCTCGAATTTTCCGTTGATCCTGAGGTTCACCGGATCGTCAAAACGGAGAGTACCCTGCATGCTTGCGTTCACGTCCAGCACTTTTTCCCCCGGTTGCTGCAGCGCTTCCACTTTCCTCTTTCTCATCATTACCTCCTTTTTTTAAAAAATCTGGTCCTCTGCCTATTGCCAGAGCACGTTATCCACTCCCGAGACAGAAGTGATCTCATCTGCAATGTCTTTCTGATAAGCGCGGGACAGAACGACATGGAAAATGATCTCCTTTTTCCTTTGCTTTTCGTTCTCCTCGAATGTGACTCGCGTTATCCTGCCCCCGTAAGCCTCGATGATGCTCCTTATATCATCCTCGCTTACCTCGCTACCCGCATGCAGGCTGACCGTCAGCTTTTTCCCCGGTTGTTTCAACGCCATGCGCTCTTCCAGGCGCGAGAGAATAAGAACCGCGAGAATTATAATGGTGGTTATCCCCGCTGCCTCATATATGCCGGCACCGACAGCCAGGCCGATCGCGGCCATGGCCCATATGCTCGCCGCGGTGGTCAGCCCGCGGATAGAAGCGCCATATCTTATTATAGCACCTGCTCCCAAAAATCCAATACCTGTTACGACTCCGGCGGCTATCCGTGAGGCATCCACTGATCCGGCCTGCCCGTACTTGATATCCACGACGATGGAAGTGATCATGAAAAGCGTTGCCCCGACACAGACCAGAATATGCGTTCTCAATCCCGCGGCGCGTCCGTGGATCTCACGTTCCATGCCGACAAGCCCGCCCAAAAACGCTGAAAATAAAATACGCCCTAATACAGTCAGCCAAGACACCGTGTCCTCCTCTCCTTTTTACATTCAGTCTAATCTTTAAAAAGTTCTTCTCCCAGCGCTGCGACCATGGCGGCATTATCACACGCGTATTCTTTATGCGGCAGATAAAGTTCCGCTCCTTCTTCCCGGCAACGCGCAACCAGTCTCCGGCGAAGAACATCATTGTTGATCACCCCGCCCCCCACGGCAAGCCTCTTCACGCCCGCATGCCGCATGGCCCGGGCGAGCTTTTTGTCTATAACGTCCACGATGGCCTCCTGAAAAGAAAAACATATTTTATCCTTCTCAAGATCGGTCTTTGCGCAGTCCCGCCAGTAGTACAGAACGGCGGTCTTGATCCCGCTGAAACTGAAATCCAGATCCGACTCGTCCTTAAGAAGGGCACGGGGAAATTTAATGCTTTCCTTACCGGTGAAATTCGCAGCTCTTTTTTCGACGATCGGCCCTCCGGGATATCCGAGCCCGAGTATTTTGGCGACCTTATCAAAAGCTTCGCCTACGGCGTCATCCTTTGTCCGCCCGATGAGCGAGAAATCTTTCAAGTTCCTGCAAATATATATACTGGTGTGTCCGCCCGAGACCACCGCTCCCACGAAAGGAAACTTATCGCGGACCGCGGCGCCTTTATCGTCTCCCAAAAAACAGGACAGAATATGCGCATGCAGGTGGTTCACGCCAACCAGGGGTATACCTCCCGCAAGGCTGACCGCCCTGGCAAAAGCCATCCCCACAAGCAGGGAACCGGGAAGCCCCGGCTCTTCGGTGACGGCTACAAGGTCGACATCGTCCATGGTGCGCCGCGCATCACCCAGCGTCTTTTCCAGGACCGGGAAAATGTATTCGACATGAAACCGCGAAGCTATTTCGGGGACAACACCGCCGTAACGTGAATGAAGATGGACGCTTGAGGACACCTCGCTGGAAAGTATCCGGCCGTCCTCGACCAGGGCCGCCGCCGTTTCATCACAGGAAGTCTCTATGCCGAGTGTCAACATTATTTCACTATCTCCGACAGGTACACGAACCGTATGCCGTTTTCTTTCATCTCCGGGACAATCTCCCGCAGGACATCTATGGTCACGCTGCGGTCATGGCCGATCCCCACCGCGCTTCCGCCGGCAAAAGCCGTTTGTTCGAGTTTTTTCATTTGTCGCCTGATATACCCTTCTTCAAGCTCGTTGTCGATAAATATATCTCTCCTGGCGTACGGGATCCCGACTTCTCGAGCGACCTGTTTGCACGCCGATTCTTTAGCGGTAAAGGAATCAAGAAAAAACTTGCCCCTTCTTTTCAGATCGCCAAGCACGACCGTCATCAGCCGGGTGTCCCCGGTAGCTTTCGAGCCCATATGGTTCGACATCCCCTTTGCCGAGGAAACGGACCGAAAAGCATCTGCGATGATCTTTTTAACGGTCGCGTCGTCCATTCCCGGACCGATGGTATTTTTCTCCAGGTGCCCCGTTTCGTCTTCCGGCTCCATGGGCAGGTGCAGGATCACTTCCAGGCCGTTCCGGTCCGCAAAAGAACATACCGCCCCGGAATACGGCGTACCCGGAAGCACCGCCAAGGTCAGCGGAGCATTCACATCCTTCAGGGCATCAAGGTTTTTCCTGGTATACCCGAAATCATCCAGGACCAGGGCAACCACGGGCATGGATCCGTCCAACGGTACCGGAGTCCCCTCTTCGGAAGGGCGAAACACCATCTTCTCGCCCTCTGGAACATGCCTCCACGGGATCTTTGTGCGAAAGCTGAATATCACAAAAATGCCGAGTGCTGCAGCCAGTACTGCAAACAAGATCAACCGGCGATCCATTTACCCTCCCTGGACATTTTCCTTCTCGACCGGATGGACCGTTCCGTAATCCTTAAAGACCTGTACCCCTTTAAGGATATTCACGGCTGTCCGGACCTGCTCATCGTACTCCCGAAGTTCCTTTGCCTCTTCCTTCTCTTCTTTTTCGCTTAGCGGTTCCTCGCCGGCCGTCTCTCTTTCAGGGAATATTTTTCTCTTCAGTTTCTCGAAGATCCTGGATTTCTGTTCATCTTTTTTCTTCTTCGCCTCTTCTTCGGGCATTTCCTGCGGTTTTTCCCTCTCCACGTATATATCCGGTTCGATCCCTTTATCCATCAGGTTCTTGCCCGATGGCGTGAAATACGCCGCGGTCGTCAGGCGCAATGCGGATTTATCCTGAAGCGGGATCACCGTCTGCACGGATCCCTTGCCGAACGTGGGGACCCCCACCACCAGGGCGCGTTTGTTGTCCTTTAATGCCCCTGCGACTATCTCCGCCGCGCTCGCCGATCCCTTGTTCACGATAACAACCAGGTCCATATCGATAAAATCCGGTTCTTTTTTCGCCCTGAATTCCATTCTTTTTTTGGGATCCCGCCCTTCGGTATATACGATCATCTCCCCTTTCTTGAGGAACTGATCCGCCACTTCCGCGGCCGCGTCAAGCAGGCCTCCGGGGTTGTTCCTGACATCGAGTATCAGCCCTTTTGCGCCCTGGCCCTTGAGTTTCTTTATGTTCGCTTTCAGGTCCTTTGCGGTCCGTTCCTGGAACTCGACAAGCTTTACATAACCTATACCGTCCTCTATGACCTTGGCGTCTTTAATGCTTTTTAGCTTGATAATGGCCCGCGTTATGGTAAAGTCCAGCATTTCATCTGCGCCCTCACGGATGACGGTGATCTTGACCTTCGACCCCGGCTCCCCCCGCATTTTCTTTACCGCATCATCAAGTGTCATGTCCCGCGTTATCTTGTCGTCGATCTTGACGATCTTGTCGCCGGCCTGGATGCCCGCCGCGAACGCGGGGGTATCTTCTATGGGCGCGATAACGGTAAGTACGTCATCCCTCATACCGATCTCCATGCCGAGCCCGCCGAATTCCCCCTTTGTTTCCTCGGTGATCTCCTTGAAACTTTCCGGATCCAGAAACTGGCTGTACCCGTCAAGGGTATTCATCATCCCTTTAATGGCGCCATACACCAGGTCTTTGGCCTTGACCGGCTCCACGTAATCCGTGCTTATGAGAGTGATCGAATCCGCAAAAAGCTGGACCTGCCTGAACAGGTCCTTGCTGTTGTCGATTATGTCCTCGGTCCCCGCCCGAACCGCAAAAATGAACGTAATGGCCGTGATCGCCGTTATCAGTCCGATTAGAAATTTTGGTCTCATAAAACCTGCCTTCCTGATATATTTCCATCCCGCGGCGAAATTCACTGCCCGCGGCCTATTCCTCGAGCTTTTTCCTTATCATCTCACTGACAAGTTTAGGGTTCGCCTTCCCTCCGGTCTGTTTCATGACCTGTCCCACGAGAAAACTCAAGGCATTGGTCTTTCCTTTTTTATAGTCGCTGACCGATCTCTCGTTTTCCGCAACCACCTTACTGACGGCACTTTCCAGCTGCTTTTCATCGGAAACCTGTTCAAGTCCCTTCTCCTTGACGATCAGCGCGGGATCCTTCCCGGTGTCTATCATTCTCGAAAGTACATCCTTGGCCACAAGGCGGCTTACATCCCCCTTTTCAACCATATCAATTAATTTTGCCAGCTCAGAAGGACTAACATTAAGATCTTTAACATCTTTCTTCCCTCGCTCATTCATATGTTTCATCATTTCGACTTTTTCCCAATTGCATACAATTAAGGGGGACGCTACATTGCATGATTCGACCGTCTTTTCAAAATGTTGTGCCATCGACGCTGAGGAAGCAAGGGAATCCGCATCTTCAAAGCCCAATTTATATTGTTCCCGAAGTCTTTTTTTCTTATCCCGGGGCAGTTCCGGCATGGCCTTCTTCATGTCTTCCACCGTATCGGCCCGGACCTCGAAAGGCACAAGGTCGGGCTCCGGAAAGTACCTGTAATCCTGAGCTTCTTCTTTCGTCCTCATGGAACCGGTCGCATTTTTATCCGCGTCCCACAGGCGCGTCTCCTGGACCACCTCGCTTCCGTCTTCGAGCAGTTCCCTCTGCCGCTGCTCTTCAAAAGCAAGCGCATCCCTGACCGCCTTGAAAGAGTTCAGATTTTTTACCTCTACCTTGCTGCCAAGCTCGGCCGCGCCCTTTTCTCTTAGCGAT
>Ga0180431_10000306_pt1 | contig 70393 bp, 87 predicted proteins | sample SS_ome_11_FD_132459 | JGI IMG/M metagenome (GOLD analysis project Ga0180431, IMG submission 132459) | Hypersaline lake sediment archaeal communities from the Salton Sea, California, USA - SS_1_MS_1 metaG | ecosystem: Environmental > Aquatic > Non-marine Saline and Alkaline > Hypersaline >...
AACCTCTATAATATTTATCTTTCTTTTTCTCTCCAATACAATGTTCTTGTGTGTTGGAGATGTTTTAAGATGGCTATATGAAGACTTAATTTTGTATATTTCAGATTTTCTTTTGAAGAAATTAGATACTGTGCCCCCAACAACTTCATCTTCATTTGTTATATCTTTAATTTTTTTAACTCCACCATCTTCTAAAATTATATTTGTGTCTAGTGTTAAACATTCATCGAGTATTACATATTCAACACTCTTTAAATATTTATCCATTCGATATCGGCTTCGTTTCAGCCGGGACATTATTGTTTGCACTGTTGCGATGCACACCCGTTCGCCAAAGTCCAATTGCTTTCCTCTGATAAGACCAATATCTTCGCCGGGGCGGGTTTTTTTAAGGGACCTGTAGTGCTGTTGGAGAAGATCTTCCCTGTCAACAATCACCAATGTCTTAAGGCTGGTCATCTGGCTGATAACGTCGAACAGAACAGTTTTTCCTCCGCCGGTGCAAACATGAAATATCATTTGTGGGTTGTATAGGCCAGTGGTGATCGCATCAATCTGGTAGGGTCGTAAGTGCATCGGAAAGGTGTCAATGGCCCCAAGTATAGCTTTTTCATCAAGTGGAATCGTAGGGCGTCTGTCAAGCACCTTCACCTTGTATCGTTTGCGCTTCAATTCTTTGCGGCAACGATCAACCATGCCAGTAGGGAAAGTCCCGCGAATGTAGTCGAATTTTGTTTTGATTTTTCTGCGTAGGACCCTGCGTGGTTGACCTTCATTATCTAGCTCTGTTGAGCTATAAGTTACATGGTAGCCCATGTGCTGTCGAAGGGAATTTATGGTTACATCATCTATATCGTCAACATTAACAATTTTGGCCTGCTTTCGATCAACCCTAATTAAAGCAGTGCCTCTGAATTTCTTAGGCATTTATACTCCTAGTAGTGTTTTGAGATTTTCTTCTCAAAGCATTTAAAGATTGCTTCGGCAATGTTGTCCTTATTTTCTTCAATCACTGTCCATTCCGGATAAAACTTTTTAACATCATCGGTGTGAATTCCTATGCCGTAAACTTCTATTCCAGATTTAATTATCTTTCTGACAGCCATTACCAGCTCGTACTCCAGAAGCTTGTGGTTTGTGTCTACCGTGTTTGGTAGCCCATCACTCAAGACAAATAAAATCTTACGCTGCTCTTTGCGGGGGTAAAGCCTTTGGGCGGCCCAATATATTGCCTCATGATCTACGTTGTTACTAAAGCCGGTAAGATAAAGTATGCGAGTCTTAACTTTTTGGAATGGTTCATCAAAACTCTTTACAATAATGTGCTTGACATTCTCGAAGCGGTTATATATTTGAAGATCTTGCGGGGTTAACCCTAATAGTCTTCCGCCTTGGGTGGTAAAAGCTAATTGCTCGAATGGTATGCCAAGTCTGGTGCATTCCTCACCGAGAGCAATAAAGGCCCTCCTGACGTTCGCGACTTTTTCTCCGTGCATTGAGCCGCTGTTGTCGCCTAGAAATGTTATTGCCGTATTGAGCGACCGTGCTCTGACTCTTTCTTGAAATACGTTTTTATTCCCCGTACGCAGGGAGTATATGGTTGCTGGATCAACTTCACCTTCTTCACGGTCGCCTAAAAAGTGTGTTCTCTTTTTACTCATTATATAAAAGCCCATCTTGCGACGAAGTTTCTTTATTTCTGAAGATATTCTACCTTTCTCAATATTATAGCGCAAAAGACCATGTTCTGTAGCTATAACTGGTTTATCGCCTTCCCGTAAGCTTGGATGCGGAAGATGTTGCTTTGCACTCCCTTCATTAAGAATTTCTTCCATGCTCCTGCTGGCTTCAGTTAAAATCTCAACATAAAGGTCTGTTGCCCCTGCTGTTTCAAGTTTTTCCTTAAGGTCTTTCCAGCTTACTTTTTCGCCTCCTTTACCGCCTAATGACGCGGTAATGTTGGCGGCTCCGTTTTCGTCAACTTTAATATCTACTTCTTCGGAGCCGCCCCCATCTTCAACACTTAGTTCCGGTTCACCGTCAATACTCGCTTCTACTTCAGTTGTTTTTGTGTGGACCTTTAGCCCACCATCGTCTTCGTCATATTCCTCCTCATCGTCTTCGTCGTCTAGTGAATCGTCTTCGTCGGTTCCCCCATTGTTATCTCCTCCGCCTTCGCCAGCGCCTCCCTGAATATCCTCGCTACTTCCATCAGAATCTCTGGCGGGTTTTCCTTGGCCACTCTCTTCACTGCCGTCTCCACTTTCGTCTCCCTCTTGCTCATCTTCGTCTTCGCCTTCATCATATTGGCCTCCGTTTCCATTTTCGCTGTTGCTGTTTTCATCTATGTCTTCACTATCGCCCCCGCCCCATTCTTCATCTGATTCTTCATCAAATTCTTCATCAAATTTACCGTCCCCTTCCTCATCTGATTCTTCGCCTATTTCTTCGTTGTCGTTTTCACCCCCTTTCTGCTTTTCTTTTTCTGCCTCTTCCTGTTCCTTTATTTTTTTCATAAGATGATCAAAAAACTTCTTTGCTAGTCTTTTTCCGGTCTTCCATGATTGACTTGTTCCATCAGCCCATGGATCAGATGTTCTCAGGAACCTGTCTGATTCGGGCCAAAGAGCATCAACCATTGATTTGATTTCTGGTGGTAGGAAATCTATTTCGACGCCATGGGCTTTCATATAGACACCAACCGAAATATTAAAGATATATTGGTTTGGATCGCTAAGCGGGTCATATTTTTCCCCAAACAATTCTTCGCAATCTTTACCGTCGTATTTGGCTTTAAGTTTAGACACTGCCCACCGGCCCAGATTCCTGAATTCAGCATTTGCAACAGAGTTAGCTTGCTTTTCGTGGTACTCTATTCTCATGTCTTCCATTAAGCGGAACAAGCTTTCCTCTACCCCGTTCATTTCACCAGTGGCTCTCATCTCATTCATCTTCTTAAGCCACTCCATGCTTGACCGCTTAATGTGGGCAGACTCATGCCATATACCGGGAAATAAAACATCCCTGAATTCATTAATTTGATCATCTGGAACAGTAGGCACAAAGATTGTATTCCCGGTAGCAGACAACGGTACGCCAACCCGCTCTATCAGCCGTATGTTTTTGCCACACAGATGTATGGCGAAGTTTCTTAATCCTGTTGCCTTGTTTGGCTCAAGTACTCTTTTGATTGTCATAGTGTCTCCTAAAATTCATCATCGTCATTAAAATCTGTGGTGATGTTGTTTGGATCAAATGGTTTCTTCGAGTTTAGGTGCTTTACAAACTTTTCCCCGAAGTTAAGTCGAATGATATTGATGACACTTTCAATCTCACCTTCATCGGCCATAAAATTCAGAATTGCAAGCTGAATGGCCTCTTGCGGGTATTGCTTTCTCTGATGCCACTTGGCCCAGGATAATAGCCTGCGAACAGAAAACTGAAATGTAATATCGCTGTTTTCATCACGTGCAAGGTCTCGAATGCCCCATGCGACCGAACTCATCTTTTCGGCAGTTTCTTCATCTATGCCGGTTTTGCCTTTGAGTATTTTTGCTTCAAGATAAGGCTTGTGATAATCCATTTTAACAATGACGGAATAGCGATCCCGGCTGGCCGCATTTTGCTGTTGTGTACCATGAAAGATATGGGCATCATCACCCAAGCCGACCGTATTCGCTGTTGAAATTATTCGGAAGTTTGGATGCTTGTGGATCACTTCGGTAAATGGTTCATGCGTTTCAGGGTGGATTGTTTGAAGAGTTAGAACGCCGCCCTCATCCATGATTCCGTGAAGGGCACCACGGAGTTCAGGCCGCATAAAGTCTGATTCGTTTTCAATTACAATCTTTCCGTTTCTGATAGCGTCAGTGAAGACACCATCAGACCAGCGCATTTTGTCACCAGCAACGACCCACTGGCCTATAATATAGGACAGCCGCGTTTCTTCGCTGGCAGAGTACTGTACGCACTCCCAATTGCATAGGTGGGCGATCAACTCAGGCAGGGTTGTCTTCCCGCAACCCGGCGGACCGGCAAGTAATATGTTTTCGCCCTCCCCAAGAGCATAGGCCAGTGATTCGGCAATATCCATATTGACAACATAGTTTTCATCAGCCTCGGGTATGAAAGGCTGAATGGAAACATAGTCTTCGCAATGGTCTTTGCCGTCGCATTCAATTCCGGTTCTTTTACAGTGAGGCAGATTACGGCATTCGCCGTAGTCCTTAAGCTTGTGAACACTTAAAGAAGCATTGCCGAACCAGAGCTTCTGCTCCTCTTTCTCTTCTTTAACTTTTGCTTCTTTTTTCTCCGCTACGGCCTTCGTCGCCTTTTTCTTTTTTTTGCTTTTTGCCATGGTCGTTTCCTTTTTATTTGGTCGTTAGCTTCTGCATTACCTTTGTGCGCTAATTATGCAAACCCCATGCCAGCCTGAAAAGACTAATCTTTTTTGTACCATCTATATATCTTATGACTCTTTTTGACAGCCGGATTGACAAATATTGTCACCCTGTAGTCTTAAAGTAGGCGGAGATCATCTTTCCAAGCTCTGCCTCTGGGTTCTCGCCACCATAATCTACCCTGGAGCATGCCTTAACCTTTGCCATGTCAAGATGTGCCTTTGCGTACCCCATACTCTTAAGCGCTAACAGCAGGTCTCGCTCTTTTTGAGTTGTTTCCTCTTTCCCGTTCATTTCTTCTTTAGCTTGTAAGGAGCCTATAAGGTAGTTGTCTACGCTGTTCCCTGTCAATCGTGCGGCGTCGAATATCAGCCCGCGGCGCTGACTAAGGGCTAAAAGGGTTTGGGCGTCCAGGTTAATCCTCAGCCCTTTTCCTTGCTCCCATTCGACCCTCAGCTTGTAATCAACATCTTCCTCATTCAGGAAGATTTTAAAGAAGGCTTTGCCGCCAACCATCTCAAGCGGGGCGTCCCACTTAATTTTATTACTGTAAATGCGAGCCGGGGCTACTGTCTCAATAAACCAATTATCTTCCCATAGGAATTGATAGGTAACATCTACTCCTTCGGGGGTTATGCTGTCAACAAGCTCTATCAGCGGGGGAAATACCTGATTAATCATATACTCTTTTATTTCAGGTATATAAGGATTGCCAGTTCGTTTCAGCCTGGTAAGTATTCTCTCCCTGAAGGGATCAATTCCGTCGAGCTGGCTTTCACTCTTTCTTTTCAACAGTCTTTTTAGATTTAGGCTCATTCTTAGCCTCCTTCTTTTTAATCTTCTTCCTTTCCTTCATTATACTCTTTCCAGCCTTTACCTGTACCTTCTTAAATCTTTCCCGCCAGTCATCGTGCCACCATCCTTTAAACCCGTGCCTGCAAACAAAGTCTTCGCAATACTTGTTTAGCATTAAGCGGGAGCAACCGCGGTATGTACCATATTCCTCTATAAACTGTTTGTCCTTAAGCCATTCACTGCACCCTGCCCTAAGACACAGGTAGCACTTAGGCTGTTCACTGCACAACAGACAGAATTTCTCATGCCGCTTAATCCATGTCCTTATAGCTTTCTGTTTTATCTTGTTGCATATTTGACAGTCTTCACTCAAGGGGTTGCTACGGGTACACTGTATCTCATACACTTCCCCGTCTGATTCAAACTTATGATCCATAACGCTCCCTTCAATTTCAGTTTCCTATATTGTATCACCCTGAAACTCTTCGGTCAATATAATTAGGCTCCAGGACATAAATTATTCAATTCTTTTTTACAGCTTCTTTTTTTAAATCTCTCTCTCTAAACTAAAATCATCGCCCTCGGTGAGAGGGCGATGACCGAACACTGGCGAGGCCCCGTAGGCCGTAGGCCGGAGGGCGCCGAGTCAGTGTTCGTATGGGGCGCGTTTTGGCTGAAACAGCCTGAAAACCATAAAACTCGGCGGGCGCGGTTGATTGTTTTAAAAGGAAGATTTTGGAGAGAAAAGATAACCATAGTTTTGTATGCCGGATCGTATGTTTGGAAAGGCTGGTTACGAAAGTAACTAAGCTCTTTTCAAACATACTATTAAGCTTATAAAAGTAATAGTTATACTTGTTATCTTTCCATAATACTCTTTTAAAACAATCAACCTCTGAATAAGGGTATATAAAGCTTGATCTTTCTTTTTGGAAGGGGGGTTTGGGGGGAAACCTTTTTCTTTGTACCTGTTTACGAGTCATATTTCCTCCAACTCGGAATGTGATTCCAGCAGTTCGACAAGGTTATCAGAGTGTACGTTTCCGATCTTTAATTTATCCTGAGACTTATAGCTGAAATCACAGCCTAGGATCACGTCACCGTGTACGTTAATGTAGACGCTTTCATCGTCAAAGTGGATATGTTCTATACCATTATCTTTCCATGAACTGCGGATAAGTGAGCCGGAGCGTATGTTTCGTCGGCAGTTAATTCGGCTGAATGTCATTTCACCGAAAGACTTTATAGGTAGGTTAGTCATTCTCTTTGTTCTGCCTTCGTTTATAAGAGCGAACGGTGGGCGGCTGTCTATACTTCTTTCTCCTGTAAACCTGAAAGCTCCTAGCGGATGATGTTCAACAGGGGGAACCTCTTTGTGCCATTGGTCCCGGCTGATGTCAACGCTTGAAATTTCGTTATCGCTACACAGCATCCACCATTTGAATATCTCAATCATGAAGTGGTCGTATTTATCATTAGTGATGCCGTTGGTTGCGATATAAAAGTTTTCAACATTAATCTGCCTCAACGACACAGCGCCACGGATCATTTTTAAAACTTCTGGCACAAGGCTAGGTTCTCCGCCTGTAAAAGTTATTGAACCGATCGCATCCAGTTGGTGCAGGGCTTCGACAACCGTACCGTGCCCTAGTGATAGATTCTCAGCAGGGCCACGCAGACAGTGTTTGCATTTAAGGTTACAGCGCCGAGTAACTTCTAATATAAGATTATTGATTGTTATTTTTCGGTCCACATCAGGCCTCCTTGCTCTTGGCAAACTTCAGTACATCATCAAAGATCCTTTTGGCTTCTTTTGCTGCTTCTTCAGGGTCGCCGTTGTAGACCTTAACCCGCACCTCGACGCCCCCTTTACTGTTTCGTTTCAGTTCGACCGAGCTTTCTTGCTTGTGAGCCAGAGAAACGGGTAAGATATGGTGTGTTAAGACCGTGTTATCTTCAGTGGTCGGGGTCTTTACCTCAGCTTTTGTCTTTGTCGCTGTTCTTTTTGTTGCTTTCTTAGTCATGATATTCTCCTAATAGTTGTCAGGATGCCCTTAGACGCCTTTTCTTATAAAAAACCATACCTGAGTACCTGTTGGCCAAAAAAACGGCTTAGAATTGATCCTGGTGCGTATCTGGGGCATTTTTATGGCCTTGCCTTGCCAATATTGAGCCGTAAAGTGCCCCGATCAGGTTATATGATATAATTGCGCTCGTTGCTTTATACCATCGGGGCATGGTGTCTGCGTACATATTTCCGTAAACAATGGCGAGGAATTGGGGTGCTGTATTCATCTTGTTCCACCAGTGAGTATAATCAGGGTATCTTTCACCATTAAGGCCGATAATCTTTATTTTGTTTTTCCTGATATGGCGACCGGCTTCAGTGGTGGCATCAGATGATATGTAGCCGCCATTCATTTGCCGATTCATCAGGTACATTGCCAGTGGGATAACATGGGCCTCGGGAATGTTCCCTGCCCGGCGGACCAAATCAACCCACTTGTCGCATGAGGGTCGTTTTTAAAACAATCGCTGAAGCGACTTTGTGGTAGCATTGAAATGGCCACCGTCGTAATTAATACGTTTCATGAATCCATATTTCTGCACAAGATCAACAATAACTTGCCTTTCCTCATCTGTAATTTTTTCCATTGTCATAATATGCCTCCTAGCTCAAGGGTTAACTTTATTGAGTCTTTAAACTTTGCCATCAAATCCTCATTGTTTCTGTTCCTGCTGACATAAGCAGGATGATAAATGGGAATATAAACTGTTCCCCTCTTTTTAACTGGCACTCCCCATTCCCACATACCTTTAATCAGATTTCCCGCGGCAATTCTGCCAATACATCCTATGGCTTTTGGCTTCATGCGGAATAGCTGATAGCGTAGCCAGCGGTCGCAGGCTTCTATTTCGTCATCGTAGGGGTCACGATTATTTGGTGGCCTGCATAGTACAAGGTTTGTAATAAATACCTCTTTGAAAATCGTTGGCCCTGCAAGATCAAGCATAAACGACCGCAATAGCTTGCCGCTTTCTCCGCAGAACGGAGTGCCAGTTTTATCTTCGTTAAACCCTGGACCTTCGCCGCAGAACTTGCAGGTGGAGTCAATATCACCAGCGCCCCATACGATTTTATTGCGGGTTTCGTGTAGGCGACAGCGGGTACAGTGTTTTAGTCTTGGCATCAAGGTGCTCCTTATACGGTTCTTGGCCTGTCAAGATCTATTTTGTGTCCTGGCTTTAAGATTTTATTAAGCAAACTCTTTAAGTATTTATATTGCGGGTTTGTAAGACCACCGTATTTATCGTATTTTTCAATCATATCAAGAATCGTGGTACATTGGTTAACAACCCTGTTATCGCCGTCCAGTTCGGCATTCTCTTGTGTATTTGAAATAATCAATTCTATTTTGTCGAACAGGCCATATAGGTGCTGTTTGTCTTTGAATAATTCAATTGGCTCTTCTGCCATTGCCTTCTTGACGCTCTTCATTTGTTCCTTTGTCAGGGTTCCACGTCTGTTGGCATGGCTGTAAAGACTGCGAAAGAATTTCTTCTTGTCTCCGTGAATAATCCTTTGTTGCAGGTATTGCCTTGCCACTTCAAACTCTGAGAGATACTGCGTCGGGGTTATATTATGGGATAATTCCTCTTTAATTTCTTTCTCCGGAAAACCAGGCACCACCGGTTGCAGGTATTGCCTTGCCACTTCAAACTCTGAGAGATACTGCGTCGGGGTTATATTATGGGATAATTCCTCTTTAATTTCTTTCTCCGGAAAACCAGGCACCACCGGTTCACGCACTATCTTTTTCAGGGGTAGTTTTATCTTCGGTTTCGGGGCTGGTTTTTTGTGAAGCTCCGTTGGCTTGGAAAGATCAAATTGCTCAATGATCTTTTTCTTGATGGATTCAGTTTGCCGCCCGGTACGCCCCTTTTCGGTTTTTCTCTTTTTGTCGGATTTTCTGGCTGATGGAGGCGAACTGATTTTGGCCCGCAATTTGTCTAATTCGGTCATTGGAATTACTCCTGTTTGGCGTTATTAACTTCCTCAATTATAGCAAGAAGTTTCTCCTCAGTCAAAGCTTTACCGTCTCCTATTTTTTCGTTGATTTCAATGATCTGGCATATACTCAGGTAGCGATCTTGGTAGTCAACAATGATGGAATCAAGGAGTTCAATATTGTGGAGACAGCACGCGCGACTTATGTTGAGCGTTAACTCTATGTCTTCTTCTGATACATTGAGAACATTTCCCATCGGATGATTGTGTCCAATAATTATCCTGTGGCTTCCGGTCAGGCAGGCAAATCTTATTACTGCCGCTATTGTCGTAACAACATGGTCGCTGGTTCCCTTTGCCAGCTCGTGTACGCCAGTAATATAGTTGTTTTTGTCTAAAGATAATACGATTAAGAACTCACGATCCTTTTTACCTATGAGATCAAGGATAACCCTTGCGGTCTCATCAGAGTTTGATGCCCTTAATGTTGAGACTTCAACCACCCCAGCCTCTTTTAATTCGGTTTCCCATAGTGTAACTTGCTCTGCCATTATATGCCTTTCTGAACATTTCTGCTCCTTATTGCAGGGTTAAAGGAAAACGGGGGCGACAACTTGTGTCGCCCCTATTCCTCGGGCGCGGTGATTTCTTGCTGGACTTATTTAGCCAGCCTTCTCGAAGCCCACTTTCTCCATCATGCGGACGAAGGTATTGAAGCTGTTTTTGGTCGGCTTGCACCACCAGTACTTGCCGACCTTGTTGGCCTGGTCCTTCAGGCCGTCCAGCTTCCCAACGTCTTGCAGGGCAACACCGTTGGTCTTGGTTTTGGAGCCCTTGTAAACGGGCCGCCCGAAGCCGACCATGCCGGGGTAGTTGTCGCCGGTCACAATGCGAATCTCAACCTTCGGCTGGCGGTAGTCCCTGATGCGAACAATGTCACCGCTCTCGGCGTTCATGCTGGTGGTGAAGTCCACATTCACGAACTGCTTTGTCAGCCGTTTCAGGAAGTCCAGCGGCTGTTCTGCTTCTTCCCGGCGTTCACGCTTGACGAACTTGTTGATCTCGCGATACGGGTCACGGGAGCCGTGATAGGCTTGCTGCTCCAGAAACTTCTTGTCGAAAGGCGTAGCTTTCCTCTTCTTCTCATCCTTCGGAGCAGCCTTTGCCTTCTTGCTGGGAGCCGGGGGCGCGGCTTCAACTTCAACCGGAGCTTCGGTGGCCGTGGGGGTCGCCGCGGGGGCGGCAGTCTTCGTCTTTGCTTTCTTTGCTTTTTTGCTCTTCTTTGTAGCCATGTTTACCTCCTTTGTGTGGTTGTTGTATGTGGCTACTGTCCAATTGCTTACTGCGCTGTTGCCCGGAAAGTATGCAACCGCCATGCCAACGTGGTCATCGTGTACTCGTCATTATTCATCTCAACTGAAGAGTTTTGAGTTTGCTACATTTATTTTTTTCAGCCAATTTCGATGGGTCAGGGCGGTTAGCTTCGATTACCGTTGAAGAGTTTAAAAGTGCCGCTCTTTGTCACTTTAAATAACTCTTTTTGTCACTCTACTCTATTTATCATCGTCATCTTATTATCTTCTCTTTTTGGCCAACCGCCCCCTTTAAGTATTGACTACAAATTGGTACGGCGACTGCTCTATTATCAGCCGTAAAGAGGTCGCCAGCGTAGACTATAAATTATTGGAATCGCTATACTTTTGGCATGGCATTTGCATAATTTTTGGGTAACAAATTAAGCCATGAAGGAGCTAAAATGAAAAAGTATTATATCAAAAGAAGACAAAGAAGACTTGGTGGGTGGGCTGTTATGTGTCCCTGTTGCGACAAACCAATTGCCAACGGGATGCGTAAAGAAGTTGCCGAGGCATATTGCGCCTTGCAAAACAGCGATGCCCTTCAGCGACAAATAGACAAAGAGTTTAAGAAAGGAATTTGCTATGATCCTGAAGGAATCACAGAGAGAATTGTTGAAGCCTATTATCGAACAGGCAGGTTTCCTGTCTAAAAAAGATATTGAGGCCCTGCTGGCAAGTGGCGACAACATGGGGCAATTGCCCTGTCTGATCCGCTGTGGGAATGTCAGGCTTATTACGGCGATGATGTATGCGCCTATTATGGTGCAGATTATTAATAACGAAACTGTCGTGAATGATTATGTCAGAGATGTTTCCTTTGACAAGGCAACATACGACAAAATCAAAGCGGCACTCGGGAGGTAGTAATGGCTAAGGGAAAGAAAATGAAAACGATCCACGCAAGGCCCATAGCCAAGGAGGTTGAGGCGGCTCTTAAGGCCGTGCCTTGCGTGGCCGATGTTGTAGTTTGTGGTTCGATGCGGCGGATGCGCCCCGAGCTGAACGATGTAGATGTGGTCGTCGTCAGCGAAACCATGAACCCGAAGGGCCAAATCTGGTCGCAACTGCCAAAGTGCGACCATCTTAACAACGGAAACACCGACAAGCGCATTATTTATAAGGGGCTTCAGTTCGACATTCGGGTGTTTCCGCATCGGGCAAAAGGGGCGGCTCTGCTGTTCTCAACTGGCTCTGCCCGCTTCAATGTGCAGATGCGAAGTCATGCCAAGCGGCTCGGCTTTAAGCTGAACCGCTACGGTGTCTGGAAGGGGGACACAAACCTGACAGTGGGGTTTGATGAAAAGCAGATCTTTGAATTATTGGGGCTGAAGTATGTTGAGCCTAAAGATCGTGATGACAGCATTATCACCAATAAGAAGATAAAGAGGCGCACATGGGTTATCAGAAGCAAGAGTAACCCGAACAAGAAATACAAGGTAAGCCTTGAGGATGGCGAGCTTCGATGCGAGTGTAAGGGTTTTACTTTTCGACGAACCTGCTGGCATACCAAGAAGGTAAGAGAAAGCCTTGGTGATGTTATGCCTGAAAAGGAGAGAATTCACAAGTATCGTAAGATAAAAGTCATGTGCTCGTCATGCAATGAATGGCACGATGAACGGGAAGTAGATGGCATGGATATTTATGAGGACATGGAGGGAAAAGATGTTTTAGTATTCATCTGCCCCCGGTGTGGAACCAAGCGGGAATCTCGCCGCTATATGGAATAAATTGCTTGATATGGATTTTCTGTTATGATAATATTAACGAACCTGTTGGAGCTGAGCCTGTGGAGGTTGGTACGAAATTTTTGCGTGGGTGTCCATGCGTCCGGCAGAGGGAGGCCGTACCGTAAAAAGAGTCATGCTGCCGGTGCATAGTGGGGTATGGGTTGGGAGCTTCGCCAGCCCTCTCCGTTATAACGGCCTACATGGGCCTAGGAGGGTAAATGGACACACAGTGCTGAGACTTTCGGTTGCGGTCGAAGCAGGGCGGTTAGATAGCTAGTTCTCCAGCTTATGCCGCCCCTCCCAAGCAACCGCTTTTCTTTTAACCAAGGAGGAAACAATGAGTAGCGTATTACAAACAAGGTTTGGCAGACTCGTGATATGGGCGGCCGACAAAGACACAGTCAAAATCTCACCATCTGATTCCCCTGTAAAGATCTATGGTGTGGGGTATGATGTCCACGCCACTCTTTGCAGATATGAAGAAGATGAATTCCAGATTTGTGATCCCGAAGAGTTTATTATGTCAAGATCCATACAGTCAGTAGACTGGAAAGACAAATTTGCTACGCCAGCGGCTAAGGAGGCCATGCATAAGGAGCTAGAGTATTTAGTACCTCTGTGGGCTTTGGAAAATATAGAAGAAAAACCTGAAGATGAAGGCATTCCCCCCGAAGATCCAGTTGAGCCTGAGCCTGAAAAGAATGAAGAACCAGATGATGGGCCAGACCTTACAACTATTGAAGGCAAGCGAGAAATGATCGCCAAGCTGAAAGAGCAGATTGCCCAGCTTAAGGTCGAGATAAATGAGGCCAAAAAGAGGCAGTAGCAGTAACAAAGAGTGTCACTTTAGATTCCTAGATTAAACACCGAGGCCCTCAAGATAGTCCTAGAGGGCCTTTTTACGATGGCACGCTGTTTGCATACCTTTGGGGTAACGCACACAACCCGAAAGGAGGCAAGTTATGGCGACAAGAATTACAGAAGGTTTTATGAAGGCGATCAGGCCAAAAATTGAGGAAGCTCTTGAGCTGGTAGGGGAAGAGTTTGAAGTTGAGTTTGAAACTGCCAGAGCCACCTACAATGAAAACTGGTTTGAAATGAAGATCAAGTGCAAGGCCGCCGGGGGTCTGACCAGAGAGCAAACTGATTATGATAACAGGCGTGCCAGGATTGGACTTCCGCCGCGAGGCAACACGGTCCACCTGAACGGCGTGCCGTATGAGATTTACGGCTGGAAGGTTTCAGCCAGAAAGTACAAGATTATTGTTATTGACAGGCGAACGGGAGAGCGGCTCAAGTGTACGCCCTGGGCGATCATCAACAGCCTTTAAGGAGAACAGCTATGTCAAATGTAAAGAAAATTCATCTTGAATACGTTCGGCACCTGTATGAGGAGCATTATTGTTACGATCATGCTGATTATCAGTACCTCATGATGCAGATTGGCCGAATTGTTACGAATCACAACGAGGGATTGTTGGTGGAAGTCACTCCATTTAACGGCTCCAAAAGCAGGGTCGTTATTAGCGGCGAAGAGGCTGTTTCCTACCTTTGGCTTAAAAAGATGGCCAGATGCATGAGAGCCTATGGCTCCAAATTCAATGGCTACCACCAGGACATTGAGGATAACGGCCCACAGATAGCATTATAAGGAGGCTAAAATGAAGGCGTTGGACGGAACAGAATTAACAAAGGTATTGTGGAAGGATATTCGTGACGGGGACATTGTATATCTTTACGCCACACATCAGGGTAAGGAGTATGGGATAGGGCCTTTCAGGGTGGTGTCAAAAAATAGAAGAGCCTTATGCCGAGTTGATTCAAAAAGAAATTTTCTTAACTATCCTGAAGAGTTGTATAGAATCAAAATATAAGGAGGCTTAACATGAACACGATTAACTGCGTAGGTTGTGGAAAAGAGCTTAAGTTGCAGGTTTGCCAGTCTGCGGCTGGATACTATGCTGGCCACTGGTGTAAGACCTGTGGACCACACGACCGTCAGAGCTTTTACTTTGGAACCAAAGAGGAGGCTCAGGAGATGGTTGATCAGATGGTGAGCGCAACCAATAATTAGGAGGTGGTTAATGTTTTGCAAGAATACGCTTCGGCGTAAGCCGAGCCAGATTTACAACCCGGCAGATGTCGGCAGTTTTGGTACTATTTACGTGAATCCTACCACATACCATGAGTTTGAACAGCGAGTCCCGAATCATGGTTTCAATTTATTAATTTCTCGTAATATTCCTGATGGGCACTTAGAGCTCGTAACACAAGATTCTAGGAAGATGGTTACACTTGATGCTCTGGTCGCCTTTCTCCGGTAACTCTTTACGGCACTCCAGTAACAAATAGAGTCATTAGACAATTAACTCCTTTGATTGGTTACCTGAATAGACTACTCTTTTTCAGGTTGGCATGGCTGTTGCATACCTGTAGGGTAACAACCCGCACCGAAAGGAGAATGGAAAATGAAAAATGGAAAGAAGACGAAAGTGTATCACGCAGACCCGCCGCGGTTTAGTGTGTTTGGCGATGAAGAGCTGCTGGAATCCCTTCATGATTTTCCCAGCGGCTACGAGTTGGCCGCTACTGCCGATTTCCCCATGCTGGATCTTGTTTACCAGCTTACCAACAGTATTGACTGGCCGTGGTGGGAGAATGAGGGTGTCACCATGGAGGGTAATGTTGAGGGTCGGCGAAGTACCAGCGTCGGTGATGTCATTGTGATTCCCGACGGAAGCCGCTTCGTGGTCGCCCTTATGGGTTTCAAACAATTTTAAGGATGTGCATCATGTCAAGGGTTGCCACCAAAGAGCAAATCATTGATGATATTCTATCAGACACCAGCGAGCATTGCGATAACATTGGTGAAATACTCTATGAACTCTTTACCAGAGAACAAAACACCCAAAAGCTCAGGTCTTTGCTTGAGGAATACTTTGCCGATGAATCAGCTCTGACCAAATGGCAACAACTTGACTGGATATAAGGAGGCACTATGCCTAGCATGAGAGACACACATAAGAGAATAGAAAAAAGACTCAAAAAAATGGAGGAAGAAATGCCCTACAAAGAAGAATACATGGAGCAGGCCAAGGCCGCGGCTGAGCAGGTCGCACGCCTTATCAACAATTTCAGCGATGATCCTGCCAAAGCCTTTGTTGAGGCGATGGGCAGTCAGCACCGCACGCTCCAGCAAAACTTCATGGGGCTGGTTTGCGGATGGATTCAAATGAATGCCGACCGCTACGCCCGCGGCCAGTACGACCTACGCAATGAGGCGACTTGCCAGCTTTGCGCCAGAATTAAGGAATCGCTTGAGACCTGTGGCTACGAGCTATATAAGTTACCAACAGTATAACCTAGAACCTACGAGTCCGCAGGGGAATTAAACTCCTTTCGCCCCTGCGGGCCTTTTTTATCTTATTAACGGATATCGTTTTAGTAACTCTTTACGGCGCTCTAATGACTCTTTGCGGCACTGAGATTAACAGACCATATTTCTCTTCCTTAAATAGATTACTCTTTTTCAGGCTGGCATGGGTGTTGCATACAAATAGGGTGTAAGCGTTGAACCCAACCGACACAACAACCGAAAGGAGACTACTATGGCGAATGTAAGATTTAGAGGCGGTAAGCGTTCCAGAGGCTATACTGAACACAGGCATAACCGGGACCCCAAGCCTGTGAAGGAAATCGAATTCTACGGAACCCGGTTGGAATCTTTCTATGACGGTATGCTTTCTTCCATCGAGCGGGTGTTTGAGGCGAGCCCCGGCATCACTCAGATGAACCCCCGGCACGCTGTCTTGTTTAGGCAGTTGGCAGACAGTTACCATCAGTTGTCTGCTGTTCGGCGCAACCAACTTAGGAGCATTGTGTGTAAAGGAGTTTAAAAAATGCCAGCATACAATCTGCCTGAAGGGGTAATGGAAGAAGAAGAGCGGGAAGTGCTTGATATCCGCGGCGGTGTTTCGTGGGAGTACGCCCCGGCATACTGGCTTAACGACAGTGAGTGGGCTACCGTCTTGCTTCACCGCACCCCTGATCCCTGCCCGTTCTGCGGAAGCATCCGGCTTGAACCGCACGTCGGCAACTGCTATGAGGGGAACAAGCTGTGGGATGAGTATTTCTGTCAGGATTGCGGCGAAGCGGTTGTCTGGGTTGTTTGGTTTGATGGGTCGCCCCCAACATGGGACATCAACCACCTTAATCCAATGATTGAAAGGAGTTTGATATGAGTAGAGCCGATACTGTATGTATTCACTGTGAATTCTTCGCCCTGAACTGGTGCGAGGAAGTGGCGCAAACAATGGCAGAGAATGCGCCAGGAGTTGAATGCTCGCATGAGTTTGATGTAAACCTGAACGAGCCTTGCGGGTGTTACTGCCCCGTAGAGGGTCTAACCGAATAAAAGGAGAAAGCTATGAAACTCGCACCCCCTTGCGTTATCTGTGGTAAGAAAAACCCGTTTTACGAAGATGTGTGGGTGATTACCCCTAAGGGAGTAGCCTGCCTGAAACACTCAGGAGTAAAGGAGGAATTTGAGAAAGTATACAAAGATGTTGGCGGTGAGGATGGGTATCTTGATCTTTTGCTCGAAATAGATAAATACTCAACGGAGGAATGATCATGAGGCTTACTGCAACAGCATAAGGAGAAATGCCATGAGTAAAAGACCAAAAATGAAAATCATGAAGATCAGTGCGTGCATCGGTTGCCCGAATGTGCATCTTCACAGTGTTGGGCATTATTCGTGTTGGGAAATGACAAAAAGTCTTGAGAGTATTGATGTAACAAGCCATACTCCTGACTGGTGCCCTTTATCTGAATTTGCTATTCCCAATTTCATTACCGAAGGGTTTTTCGTTGAGGCTCTCAACAAGATTCTTGAAATTGAGGCCGAGCATGATGGTGGCGGTGAGTATCCAACATGGTTTACCGATAACGAGCTTGACCGCACGACCTATTGGTCCAATATGAGGAGGGCCATTGAAGACCTTTTGGGCGGAATGACCCCGAAGTTTGAGACCATGAACCTTGACGATGCCTTGACAATGGCCTATGAGGATCTGCGTGACCTTTCCCCTTTTGATGGCAATAAGCTGGCCTCTATCATTACACTGATCTCAGGCCGCGGGGCTCGTTATAACCCTGAAACCGACTTGATCGAATTAGAGCCTGAAGGGTGATTTTCGACCCCTGCCTGCTTCTGTCAGCAGGAAATAGGTTTAAAGGGGCGTCTCAGGCTGCTCAGGATGCCCTTAGACGCCTTTTTTCTTAAAATAGGTACTCAAGCCCGCCTAGAAGGCTCGAAGGCTTTAAAACGGCTCTACGTGGCTCGTAATACGCCTGACTCGTAACACGTAAGACTCGTAATATATATTTCGTACTTAAAGAGTTACGAGAAAGAGCTAGATTACGAGTTACGAGCTAGATTACGAGTTACGAGCTAGACCTCCTACCCGATAAGATTACCCTATGACTCTTTTTGCTTATCTTTTGCCGCAGATTGTCACAATTAGATATCGCTTGCCGCTACCTACAACATCCTGCCCCTGTAACGACTAATCTATTCGGGTTGGCACAGGAGTTGCACCCTATATGTGCGTATGGCAGAAGCATTTGTCGTTAACCCGAAGTAGAAAGGAGACAAAATTATGAATGAGAAGCTTCGTCTTATTGAGCAGGGAAAGCCCACTGGTCGGCTTACGGCTGATGAATGGGCGGTCGTGCTCAAGGCAATCGAAAAGGGCGAAATCGAAACCGACGGAACCCATGTGGAACGGTTTGATATCCTGATTGATGTTATCAAGGCAAGGGGCTCCTGCCATGACCAGCCGAATGGCTGTGTCGGTTGTATTATTGATAGGGCAACCGGGGGCGACGAACTTGCCTGTGATGTGGCTGTCTTCGGGCCTATTCATGATATGCTGATTTACTGGATAACTGGTGTTCGGCCAACTGATGCCGACTTGAGTATTCACAATGACCATATGGCGGGCTGTCGGCAGTATTACGGTGAGTAATCGGGAACAGGGCGGGCTTGTCCCGCCCTAACCCCAACCAAAAAGGAGAAGACAATGCCGGGAATCAGAATTATTGAGTGGACGGCGAGGGCACACACCAAGAGTGAATGGGTTGACATTATTACGGAATTCCAGTCGGCCCTGGAGCACGTTGACCAGACACACATCACCTTCAAGATCAACGAGCCCAACCAGCTTGACCCGGAAGACAGAATCACTATTAATTGGAAGGAAAGGCGGGGATTCCAGTACCTCAGGGACGGGGCCGGGCACTGGTCCTGTCAGACCTTTGCCAGCCGCGCCTACGAAGACCTGATACTGGCCGTATTGGGCGGAGCAGGAGTTAGGTTCCGCATAACCTATAAGTAGGGAGATATAACGATGGCGAAAGAAATAAGAATCCTCAAGGTGCGGCACATGGGAACCGTCGGTAATGAGATTAAAGCCCAAGCCGATGATTATGAACTCTGTGCCTCTGGCAGGACATGGGCGGAAGCGGTGACGACCCGATGATGAATTGGGGGTGGTTTGACGACCTGCCCCAGCCGCTGCCGAAGGCTGATATTATCGCTTCGAAGAAGTAAAACCGGTCCGGGCGGGGGCCAAAAGCGTCCCCGTCCTAGTGGAAGGAGAAGATATGTCAGTTACCAAGGTTAATCTTGACCGATGGCTACTGGAAGGTGCGGTAGATAAGTGGTATCAGATATGCTTTGCTAACGGCGTCGACCGCGGCGGGCAGAACTGCCCTCTGTGTCAACACTACAACGAGTACTGCTGTACGACTACCGACGGAGAGCCCGTCAACTTTAACGACCTTATTGACAATAACGAGAATATCCACCGATGCCCCGTCTTCGAAGAGTCAGAGCTGAGTGATTGCCAGAATACTCCGTACGATCAGTGGAACAGATACGTTAAGGCTCGGACTACCTGTGCTCGTATAGGCAGAGAAAAACGCTGGGAGGGCTGGAAGGTTTCTGACCTGCGTTCCCTCTACCTCGCCTTTAACGAATACTGCTACCTTAAACGACTACTGGAAGAAAGGAGCGAAGATGTTTAAACCTCTGATTATAGGCTATAAGTACGAGCAGACCTACTACTTACACAAAACAGATGTGTATATGTCTGCTGGTAACGAACCCACCGCGGCTCGGTTCTTCTGTACCCTAGCCTCCCTTCCGACTGCCGTAAGAGCCTACGGGCCTATATACGATAAAAACGGTAACGAAGTAGATATAGATCAACTTATCAGAAAACACCTGTAAGGAGAAGAGCTATGTTTCAAATGTGTTTTTAGATCAGATAAACAACAACAACAGCGGCTACAATATCAACGAGCATACCTATAAACTATTCGTCGCCTCTATAGATATTTACCCACAAGGCCGTAAATATCTCTACCGCTACTTTATAAACCTCGAAGGCGACTACTAAAAATCCGCTCATCCTGAAAAGACTCTCAGCCTGTATTTAAGACCATAGGCTTTTCTTTGAATAGATGCAATAGACGTACTATACAACACATAATACTATAGACCTCTACCCCTGCTATCATATAAAATACCCCCCCCAACCCCTAGCCCCTCTATATATCTAGAACTTTCTACGATGCCCGTAGCCGTTACTCTAGCCCTAAACTAATACCTGAGCCTACCCTAATACAATCGAACGCCTTACGATTGATTTACCTACCCCTAACCAAACCCCTCGTAACAAATACTACCTCGTAATATACTACACAACTGAGACGTCTGGTTAAGAGCGGGTAGACCTCGTAACGCAGAGCTCTATCAAAGACCTCTATATCTATTCATCTATTGCAGACATCTATATCTACCCCTCCAGACTCCTGGTATCTGTGCTCTAATGCCTCTGCCTCCATTACTCTAGTCGGGAAACAATATATATATATATATCACTCTGTCCAGAAATCTAGTCTATTACCACCCCGAAAATCAGGAGAACGACGTCCTCTAATAGTTGGTAGTATCTGATTTATATAAATAATCACCAATATCCTGCCCCTTTTCTCTTTTGTCCCCATCTATATCTGTATCGTTATCTTAGCATATACCATCTATATCTGTATCGTTATCTGTATCGTTATTTGTATCGTTATTTGTATCGTTATTTTAGGAATAACCTGCTCTTTTCCTCTTTCATCCCCATCTCAAATCTGGCTAAAGAGCTCCACTTATGCAGATATCGTACCAAAAATCCATCGGAAGTTATAAAAACTCTAAGATATCGTATAAAAAAGATTATAAAAGTACAAAAAGACGTCAAAGACGTCAGATTATATATTTAGAGTAGATAAGAAGATCATAAAAAGATTACAAAAAGAGCCACTAGATTAACAAATAGAGTCACAGACCCATGTACGATAAGCACAGCCTGGGAACTGCCCCTTGAATAGATTACTCTTTTACAGTTGGCATGGGAGCTGCATACTGTATAGGGTGCAGGCAGGTGCGTTTATCGTTTAAATAGAAACAGAAAGGAGAAGATAATGGTATGGAGAGGGTTAACAGAGTACGTAGTCTACTTCAGGACCGAGCACTGCGGTCCTGAATACGAGGTGGTATCGGGGTCGTTCGACCCCGATAGGGCCAAGGAGATGGCCGAGCAGCTGACTGAGCGACTGGCTACGCTGGTCGACTGCGGGTGCTGTCTGCCCGCAGTTAAACGAAAGGATTAAGATAATGATAGAAAAGATCAAGAGGGCTGCGTATACTGCTCTTAATCGGAGGGGCGTTGTTCTCGCCCCTACCCCGAAGGAGATTCGATTCCCGCAGTTCGACCCCTGCCGGGCAGTAATGCCTATCGCTATTGTAGAGTGGCGAGCGACTGTTAATATGGAAGAGAAGATTCTCACCCATGTTATTATGCCCGGCGATATTTCTTTCCGGACCTAGAGGAGAAGATTAATGCTTACAGACAACGATATTTTCATGAGGATCTTAGGCACGGTCTTGCTCTTTACCGTTATTATAGGAGCGGCTATCGTTTGTAAGGCTAACGTACAGCTCGGAAGCTACCGAGTGAGATATTTCCCGGCAGACGGCGAGTATTGCGATTGCTATACCAACGAGCTGGGAGAAGAATACTGCGGACCCTGCTACTATATAGATTAGACCTGCCTTAACGCCCGCCCGATCAAGAGGCCGCCAGAGGAAGGAGGAAACTGGTGGCTATCCTTCCGTACCGGGTTTGGATATCTAGGCTCGTAACGCAGGGTTCGCTCTAAGAGGTCGTAATCCTACCTCGTAACCCGATGTCGAAATAAAGATGTCGAAATCGGAGGTCGGGCCTCGTAACCCAGACCTCTTTAAAAGATGTCGAATCCGACCTCCTGCCTCGTAACCCGGACGGAAGATAAAGATGTCGAATCCGACCTTCTGCCTCGTAACCCGGACGGAAGATAAAGATGTCGAATCCGACCTTCTGCCTCGTAACCCGGACGGAAGATAAAGATGTCGAATCCGAGGTCGAAATCGGAGGACCGAGCCCTGGACCCGAGGTGCCGTAAAGAGTCATACGAGTGCCGCTCCTTGTCACTTTTCGACCAGATTACTCTTTCAGGAGCTCGTGATATACGAGTCGGGGAAGGACTTCAAGATCGGACATATGTAATGCCAACTAAGGATGTCTTGGCTGAGGGGGGGGTAGAAAATACACCCTGAACGGCCGTATAAAACAACCGTTTGCCTTTAAATTCAATAAGTTAGGCAATTGCCTAAAAAATTAGCCCGAAAAGAAAAATGACGAAAAAAGCTTATTTTTTCATGTATTGGCATATGAGTTGCAGTATTTACCGCGCACATAAGTTTTACAGGTTGTCAATAATGGCAACCTCAACTAGCCCGCGCCGCGGGCAGAAAGGAAACACCATGCAAGAAAAAATCAAAACGGCAAAGGCAAGAAAAGAAGAATTGATTTTGAACATTGAAAAAACCGAAAAGGTGCTTTTTGATGCCGCGGCCGCGCTTAAGGTGGCAAAAGGAAAAAGCAAGGTTGCCGCGCGCAAGGCGCTTAAGGTTGCCGAAAAGAACCATGCGGCCGCGGTTGATGCGGCACGCGCCGCGGGCGTGTTGCCTGCGCCTGAAAACACCGCGGCTGAAAGTGAAGCAAACACCGCGGCTAAAAAATTGAGTGACGCGCCCGCGCCCGCGGCCGTCAAGGCTCAGGCAATCATTGACGCGGCAGTTGACGCTACGCCCGCGGTCAAAAAGAAGGTTCAAGAAAAGCTGGCCGAAAGCGCGCCTGAAGTACACGCGGAATATATGAAGCTTGTGGCCGCGGCCGCGCGAATGGGTGAAGCAACCCAACCGGTTTTAACACTCAACAATTCACTCATTGAGGTTGAGCGCGGCACAAAAGAAGTTGACGTTAACAACATACCAATTGTGTCAAGCGCGTTCGGTGCGGTTGAATTTTTGCGGCCACGGCTGAATAATGCCCGCTTCATTCTCACCGCGAAGAACCTAAAAGCGGGCAAGGAAGCTTCAATTCGCATTTTTGAGCGCGGCCAAACGAAACCTACATCACGCGTGATATTCACCGCACGTTCGGGTGAATTCGGAAGCTCAGCGAAGGAAATGTCAAACATGGGTATTGCCTGTGAACGCATAACCCATGGTGGGAAATATGGTTATTCAACCGCGTGGGAAAAACTTCAGGCTTTCTACACCGAAAATTTCTGCATCAAGAAATAAATTTTAGCCCGCGCCCGCGGTATAACGCGCCTGTTATTTTTTTTTAACAGGCGCGTTTTTCTTGCCCCTGCCTTGCCACCAGGCTTGCCCCTGCCTTGCCACCAGCACGCCACCAGCACGGCCACCAGCACGGCCACCAGCACGGCACCAGCACGCCCACCAGCACGCCCCCTGCCTTGCCACCAGCACGGCACCAGCACGCCCCCTGCCTTGCCACCAGGCTTGCCACCAGCACGCCCCCTGCACGCCACCAGGCTTGCCACCAGCACGCCCCCTGCCTTGCCACCAGCACGGCACCAGCTTGACAGCTTTCACTGGTTAACACCTTTTGACGCGTTGCGTCAAAGTGTCAAAGTGTCAATTTGATTCTCAATATGGGAAAAAATTGTCACATTAATATATGCGCATAGCCAAAATGGGCATGGCTGTGATGTGTCCCTCCTCACAAATAATCGCTCTTCTCTTTTCAATATCCCACGAGTCTCTTTTCAATATCCCACGAGTCTCTTTTCAATATCCCACGAGCTTAACAAACTCGCCAAAACCTCGCCAAAACACACTATATTCTCCCCAAAGTAAGTACCTGTCTGCAAAAAAACCGTCCCAATTTTTTCAATATCCCCCGAGTATTACCCCTAACAAAACACGCCTAAATACCCCCTAAATAACTTTATAAATGTCCTATGATGTGAATGATGTGAAATTGGTGTGAATGATGTGAAATGTTTGTCCCCTTTTTAAACCCCTAGCGCATTTATGACGCAATGTGTCCATTAATAAGTGGATGTTAAAAGATTTCACATACCCCCACATACCCCCACCCTATCTCCCTTTTGTTTCATTTATTATGGACTAATTATGGACTAATTATGGACTAATTATGGACCAATTATCAAAGACTTATTTATTTGACAAGCCGTCCAATTTACGGGTATTATATTTCATTATTACAGACATATATTTAATGCGCCCTGGAAGTTGTGTTTGCGGAGGAGAGTTTCGTGGAGAAAGAGAAGAGAAAGAGAAAGGAAGTTGTAGATAAGGGGAGAGAAGAAGATAGGGTGGTTAGGGAGTTTATGAAGAGGAGAGATAAGAGGAAAATGAAGCTGGATAAGAATAGGCGGTTGCCGGGAGAGGTTAGAGGTGGAAATATAAAAGATGCAGAGGATAAGAGGTGGGAATTGAAAGAGCGGCAGGGGTTGCCGTTAGAGATTAAGATAAGAATGAGTAAGGATCGTATAGAAGAGTGGTATAGGCATTGGAACGGGCGCATTTATGTATCGTTCTCTGGGGGTAAGGATAGTACGGCCTTGTTACATTTAGTAAGAAGTATGTATCCTGAGGTCCCGGCGGTGTTTGTAGATACTGGACTGGAATTTCCTGAAATAAGAAAATTTGTTAAACGAGTAGAGAACGTAACGTGGTTGAGGCCGAAGATGCCTTTCTTTGAGGTTATAGAGAAATATGGGTATCCGATTATTAGTAAGGAGAGTGCTGCTAAGTTGTATGATATTCAGAATACTCGTAGCGAGAAGGTACTTAAGAAAAGGTTGTATGGGGATAAGTTTGGTCGGGGTCGGCTACCGGAGAAGTGGAAGTATTTAATTGATGCAGATTTTAAGATATCAGATAGGTGTTGTATGGTAATGAAGAAGGCTCCGATTATGAAGTATATTAAGGAGAATAACAGGGCGGGTATAATCGGGACGATGGCGGATGACTCTCGCCTGAGGACTACTAACTATCTGATGAATGGATGTAATGTTTACCGTAACTACAGACCTACCAGTACCCCTATTGCTTTTTGGGTGGAGCAGGATGTTGTAGAGTATATTAATAGATTTAATCTTGATTACTCGGAAATATACGATATGGGGTATGCTAATACAGGTTGTATATTTTGTGCCTTCGGCGTGCATCTTGAGTATGGAGAAAATAGATTTCAGCGACTGTATCATACTCACCCAAAACATTATTGGTATTGTATAGAAAAGCTTGGTATGGGAAAGGTACTTGAAGCGATAGGTGTAAACTATAAGGTTGGGTTTTGTAAAGATTGCCGTTACCTTGGTAAAGAGCTAAACAGGTATATAGACGCGGAAGGTAGGGTTTCCGGTATGTATATATGTAATAAGAAGGTCTTAGAGAAAACAAACGCCTACAATAAAGCTTGTATTAAATTTGTCCTTAAAAAGAGTAAAGCCGTAATAGTTTAATCCTTCCTTAAACGACCCCTTTTTTCTTGACACCGATTTTTAAGTATTTTATATTGTAACCTCATTAAAGGTGCGCTGGGAAGGTATGTAAAGAGAAGGTTTAGTTAAAGAGAAATTTGATAAAGGAGAAACGAGTATGAGAAAGAGATTTTTTGTGCCGGAGATTACAGAGAAAATGAGGGATCTGCTGGTTAAGTATTACAGCGGGAGGTGGATTGGGAAGTTGGAGAGCGAGATTTGGGTGGCTTTCGAGTTTATGCACATTCGCCGCAGTATGTGGAAGGGTGAAGGGTGGCACCGTGCTCGTTTTGTCAGGCGCATGCTGGAATTTGCTCTGCTTGTCCTTGCGGAATTATGGATAGCGGATGTGGAATTATTGCGTCAGAAATTGAGAGTGAAAATTTGACTCCTGGTGGGACGAATACGATTAAAGAAATAAATGCCGAGCATAAGCGAATTGACAGGGCGAAATATCTTTGTGCGAAACGACTCTATGAAGTACTAGAGGAAGTATGGGAAGAACTCTGCTAAAAGGAGAGGTTGTTATTATGAAAATTGTACGGTTGAATAAAGAAAAGAGGAAAGCGATTCTGGAAGCCCTGCTTGATGTAGAGGAACATATGAAGGCTCTTGTTGAAGAGGGCAGCCTAGACAGGCGGGGGGAGTAAACCAGGCGGGGGAGTAAATAAGGTTAAGAAAAAATATTAAAATCTTAAAATACTGTTAATTGCCAAAACTGAAATAGTTTGTTATAATAGCCCTTCCCTTAATAAAGGAGGTTTTGGTATGAAAGAGCCTGTTGGGTTTGTTGGGTTTTTTGGGAATGTTACTATAGCTCTTGTTATCGCTATTATTTTCTTCAGCATAGCCAGCTTTATTTCTTCGTCGGTTTGGGGATCGTATCACCCAGTAGCCGAGGGGGTCATGCTTGAGGACAAAGAAATTGCAAAGGGGCTATTTAGGGTCTACGATCAAGAGCTTGGTGTTGCCTGCTATACAAGCGTGCGGGCTATTTCCTGCGTAAGCCTGATGTAAAGGAGAATTAAAATGGCGCAACCAAAAACAACGGAAAACCTGATCCCCGTCATGTTGAGCAAGGAAGAGGTGTTTGATGCCGTAACAGCCGAGGTCATAAGCCGCTTTGCCAAGGCGGGGCACGACCCTAAGAGGATACGCATTAAGTCTTCCGAGTTTCAAACTGAAGAGTATCAGGGTAACGAGATATTTACTGGCATTAAAGTTACGGTCGGCTTTAAATGATTCGCTGCGTTGACTGCGCCCACTACGATCATGAAACCGGCGTGGTGTGCTATACATATCATGGAATATCTTGTGTAAGCCTTGATGTTGAGAACTGAAACAGTTTGCTTGCTGTGCGGTGGGAATGAAGTGGTTAGCCTGACCCGCCGGACCGTACCCGGCTTAATGGTAGCTATGGCAAAAACACCCCTATGGAATTGGGGTTCTGGCGAGGCACCAGTTAAGTTAACCCATAGCGGGATCTTTTGTTGCTTGGCCACAACTGCTGATCCCTTAAACCCATTGTGCGGACCGCGCAGCAAGCAATTTTTTTTAGGAGAATCACATGAGCAAAATACCATTTGTTATTCCAATAGAGGTTCTCGAAAACATACTGCGCCTTGCAACTGTCCATATTGAAGACCATGACGAGCTTGGTGATATGTCAAAGAGTGTAATTGGCTTCTTTGGAAACGACCTGATTAATGATATTATAAACGAAGATGAAGAGTAAAATGGTTGACGAAAACTCTATATGTTGCTTTAACTGCATTCACGCTGACCTTGAACCGATTTTTCTTTTTGGGGAAAATGAAAACGGCATTGCTTTTAAGCTTGTGGAGTGCTTTGCTAGAAAGTCAGTAAAAGAGTCGCCACCACAAGAGGCATACTTGCCTCCTGACAGACCACAAAATTGCAAACACTTTGAAAGGGATAATTACATGGGAGTTACTGTAAAACAGAAAGAGCACACGAGTGTTATGGATCTTGCCAACGAAATCAGGAAAGAATACCCTGTAATGGGGGCGCTGAACAGTGACCTCAATGGAATAGTGAAAAAAACCATTAAAATGCTTGCCCAGATGCCCCTAGATGACGTTTTAAGGCTGCTTATTGAGGTTTCCCCTAGCTCAATGGAAAAGTGGCTTACGGGGGATCCTGATGCGCCTTAGAGGCTATTATTTAATAACCCGCTATGAGGGGAATACCCTTGCCGATGAGATGCGTTCTCTTTTTGAGTATTTCAACACCCCGGTAGTCGTTGATGTTTACCCAGACCCAGCCAGCCTTGGGGCTGTTGTAGCCGTTAAGGGATACTATACGGATGAGACTCTTCGCGAGTTTAACAGATTGAATCTTTTAAAGTTATATATTAACAGACTTAAGAAACTTAAAAGCGGAGGAAAATATGAGCCACCTGATTGTGAAGCTGATTAAGATTTTTTTAAGCATTTATTGCCCCATGCGAGATGAATGCCCCTACCGGGTTATGGACGTTTTAGGCGTTGACAGAAAGCTTCTCAGGAAGTATATTGATGAAGGTGGAAAGCTAGTGTTTGATTTTGCATCTGAGCATCTTGCTGAATTCAATAAGGAGTTAAACTGTGGCTTAAAAAATGAAGAGTTTAAACAGTTCGTGCTTGAGGCGCAGGAGCTTCTAAACAAGTTTAATATTGCCAGTATATTCACCGAGAATAACGAGGAAGAAAATGGCAAGAAGGAAGTTCACAAAAAGGGAAAAGCCAGAAGATATAACGCACGAAATTAGCTCTGCCAATCCAAGCCCCGGTGTTGATGATGTTCAGATTCGGTTTAAAAAATTCGACACTATGTTGAGTAAAATAACCCTGCCGATTGATAAAGCAAAAAGTTTTGCGGAAGACCTTTGTGCGTTCCTGAATATTCCCACCAAAAAAGGAAACAATGAAGACAAAGGAGGCTAATCATGCCAAAAGAAGTTTTCCTCAGAACAAAAGAAGCTGCCCACGTGTTCAGCCATGCCATAGGAGAAGACGTCAGCCCGGATGATCTTCTTGATTACGCCAGAGCTGGAAGGTTAAAGGCGGAGAAAATTGGTCGGTATTGGCAGTTCAAGCAAAAAGATATTGTTGATTTTTGCAAGAAAGTTTTATCCGACCGAGATAAGGCGAAAAGGGCGAGGGAAAATGAAAGAAGAAAAATCGGAACCGGAAGCAGTTCAAACGCAATATGAATCAGTGCGGTTTACAGCCAAGGAACTTGAATGGATATTTTTGTATTTCAACAAGAGCCTTGGGCTTGCCTACCGCGGCGATCAAGACAGAGACGGCCTTAAACTTGAAGAGTTGCAGTGTGACCAGTTCTCCCCAAGGCTACTCATGGAAGATGTAAAAATAACCCAAAGGATAATTGCTAAAACGAGGCCGTATGGATCACATGGGGGTTGACATGGCCCTTCCATTGTGGCATAATATTTTTACTTATAGCCTTTGTTTGTTGTTTCATTACCCACGCCCCGCGCTGTTAACTCCATGAGGATAGCGCGGGGCATTTTTTATGGAGGAAACAATTATGGAAGCCGGCGTTAAGGAAGCCAGAGGCGAGTTAGAGAGTAGGCCGTATTTAGTGGCGGCAATGGTTGATGATGTTGAAGTCCGAATTGTTGTCCAGGCGGTAAGCTTGGCTGATGCCTTGGTGAATGCAACCTTTGCTTTTGCCAGAAAGAAGCTGTTTGTGCATTACCCCTCAACAGAGTGGATTAGGCAGAACGGGGGGCCGGGACTGATGGAGAAAATGAAGGGGGTTGAAAAATCCCACTTCGTAGCGGCCTTTGCCGTTCCCGGCGAGTATCGGTATATGGATGACTATAAAATCTACGGCCTCTACAAGGGCAAAGATGTATCAGGGCAGTGGTCCCATTAAAAAGTTGTTTTCCTATTTGACAAACAATTTAGGGATATAATATGGTTTAACTCAGGTAAGGGTGCTGGGTTTCACATTGGCGTATGCCCCGTGGTGAGAAGATAACTCCGCCTTGCCACGGGGCAGTTTTTTTTAAGGGGGTGAGCATGAATGATTGGGACACAAGTTAACAAGATAGTAGAAAATTTTTTTATCCATAAACTTGGACGTCTTTGTTTTTTCTTCATAATGTGGGCACGCCACGAGCTATGGCTATGCAAATATGGCAACAATTTATATTTTCATGTTGAGAAACTAACTAAGAGGTTTTCCAGCCTATATTATTCGGTACATGGCTGCAAGCTTGGCGGGGATAAAAAGGCCAGCGTGTTTTTTGCCATTGCCCGTCGCCACTACAAAACGACAACCGGTATTTTTCCGAGTGATTATGAGATTGAGTTTCTTTGCAAGGACATTTGGCTTTGGAATAATTGGGGCAATGACCAGAAGGTACATGGCCACCGCTGGACCTTAGTTTTTCAGAAACCAGAAGTAAAATATTTTTATACTGGAATGTAAGGGGGTGTAATTTAAATAGTTATTTTAGCCTTGACAATATGCTAAGTTATTGCTAAAAGGGTGCAATTGCCTGTTCAGGCAATGCCTTGGGAAGAATGTTTAAAAGCAATATTAATATCTTAGCGCTTATTGGCAAGGGAACTCTTGCCATGGGGGCATTTTATGGAGCAAAAAGAAAAAACGTTAGCGGAAAGCACTAATGAAATAAACCTCCACATGGCCACTGTCAATCAATATGCCAAAGTAATTATAGAAAAAGCAAGGGCCATAGACTCAATAAGCCGGGACTTCGTACTTGACACGGAGCGCCTGCTAACCGAAGGGTTTAAGATCCAAAGCATTATTGAGATCCTCACCAATATCAAAGAAGAAACCTTCAACCTTCTCAGAAATGTTAACCAGAGCGAGCTTCACGCCTATAAGGCTGACAAGCTATCAGAGGGTGTTTTTCCGAAGGTAGTAGAAGAAAGAAGGAGCCACACTAAGAAAAACTAATGTATATGCCCCAACAGGTGATTGCTATGAAGAAGATAAACGGCAAAAAGAGAAAGGCAGTTGTAAGACGTGCTGTTATTGTCGTAGAAAAGAGAATTCCATTAAGCACAAACCCCAATGAAGATCCCTGCCCAAGTCCACTCCCTACTGAAACAAAGCGCAGAAAAGCCATGTGTTTTGCTTTTGCAAATGCCTCATTGGGATGCCGCTGTATGGCGGGGAAGTGCCCGAATTACGATAAAAACGCATGTGGTGTTAACGGACAAACAGTTTATGTGCGATTCAGCAGAAGGATGCAATACCGGCACTTGAAAAGAATATTACACTATGATAATAATTTAAACTACTTTTAGGGGGTACTGAAGGGTGGCTAAGTTTCTCGTATTATCAGAAGATAAAAACAGGGTGTATATCCGCAATTGTGTTCGCATCGCAAAGAAGAGTTTAATTTTTGACGAGCCTGTCAATGGTAAAACCCAAGTGCCGAAAGAGCGCTGTTATTACTACAATGATGCCGAACACGCTGATTATCTTTACGACCTACAAAGGCTTGATAAAAGAATAAGAAATTTAATAATGATTAGGGATGATCTTTTAAGCAGGTTTACGCAGGTAACAACGAAGAGCACGAGGTTTTAAATGAACCATAGAAACACGATGAAGGAATTCCGCACAGATGATTTTCTTGTTAAATTTCTACACCCAAATAGAGACGGGGTAGAGGTGGAGGTTTATATGCGTAGGCGCAAGCGATTCCCGCGCACAATGAGCCTTCATTCAAAGCCAATCATGAAGTTCAACCTTAAGGATTTGCTTGGGGAAGAAAAGAAAGAGACCGCATTTAACGTTTTCCAAAAGATGATAGATAAAAGTCAGAATGCAACAGCCTTTGTTCTATCAGACGAATGGGGAGAAGAAGATGGAGAAAGTGAAGGGAGAGAAGAAGATGGAGAAAGTGAAGGGAGAGATGAAGAGGTATCTGATAATTGATGGAAACCTCCTGTTACACAAGAGCCAAGGCGTTCATGGAAGCCTGAAGACCAAAGTTAAGGGAGAAGTTGTTCACACCGGCATCCCTTATGGTTTTCTAAAGGCCATTGTCAGGCTTAACAAGCATTATCAATTCTTAAGGACTTGTGTTGTTTTCGACAGTGGCGTGGCACCAATGAGTGTCAAACAGCATGCTAGAAAGCCGGTTGTTGCCAGAGATCTTCTACCAAGGGTTGATGTATTTGAAGACTACAAGAGTAGCAGAGGCCCACTGAAGATTGAAATAGCCCGCGGAAAGAAGCTCCTTGACCGATTCCTCAATTGCCTGCCAATAACTGTTACGTATGCCAGTCCGCTTTATGAGGCGGATGATGTTGTGGCCCATGTTTCTAACGAAGTGTGGCTTCGCAGGCAGGACACCAATACCGATGTCATTATTTACTCTGATGACAAAGACTTCCATCAACTCATACATGGTCCGAAAAATGGGTTTCGAGTATTTTGCCATAAGCGCAAAGATGTAATCATGGACCGAAAAAAATTAAAAGAAAAATTTGGCCTTAGCCCGAGACAATTTGTAAAATACCTTGCCCTTGTTGGGGACAGCATTGATGACATTCCCGGCGTAAAAGGGGTGGGGCCAAAAACGGCTGTTAAACTTATAACCGAAAAAAGAATTAAAAAGACAATAAGTAAAGAAGATTATGAAATATATAAGCGAAACATATCCCTAATAGAATTGTCGGCTGATCAGCGGGTTGTGCTTGCTTGCCGCCACGGACGCCTTGACATGAAAAAGCTTAATGTGCTATTAAATAAGTTCAAGATGGTCAGTTTCCAAAGGGAGCAAGATCAAAGCGTGTTGCGGCAACTTAAACCGATTAAATTCTTGAGGGAATGTTGAGTGCCCTATGGGGGAGTGTTGCATGCGGTCACTTCATGTTCGGGCAAGCATTGGTGTTTTCCATTTAACCAGTAAGGCTTTCGAAAGTGCAATGTTTGACCTTATTGAACATTGCGGGTTGCATGTTCGCAGGGCGATTTCATATGAGTTTTTCCCAGACGGCATAACCGCCGTTGCCATATTGGCAGAGAGCCATATTATTCTTAGCACGTGGCCAGAGAAACATGATTTACAACTCGATTTCTTTTGTTGTGGCGATACCAGTGCTATTGATAGAATGCTGGGAGCCATTCCTGAAAAACTTAATTGCAAGATTGTTTCATCAAGAGTTTTAGATAGGGACAGCATGGTTTCAGTACCATCGTAGGTTCCTCCCTGCGATAGCAGTACCCTTCAAGCCCGCTGGCATTGCCAACGGGCTTTTTTTTGTTGTTTTCTGATTTGACACAATGCGTCCACATATGCTACTTAAAACTAAATAATGGAGGTCGTTATGAAGAGAAATAAAAGAGATACATTGCAGTTTGCGAAGATGAAAGCGGCGATGATGTTCGCAACGGAAAACCTTTCCACGCGGGAAATCGCAATCAAGGTTGGCCAGAGTACAAGAATGGTGAACACATGGCTTGATGACCCGGCCTTTCAGGATGAGGTCAGACGCTACGCTGAACGCTTCCTCAAGGTGAATGAGGAAGGGAAGGAATTTAGGAAGCAGCAGGCGTCTACGGTGCTCCCATTCCTATATAATGAACTGTTTCGCAGGGTGGCTGTTGACCCCGCCTGCTTAGAGCATATGCGTGACACCGATTTGCGACAGCTCATTATTGGCCTACAGCATGAGGCCCGCCTTGACACCGACGGGGACGTAACCCAAAAGGTAGGCCATTTGTCAACCAATAAGCTTGCCGACCGCTACAACAAGAGTTGCTCTGGGAAGAAAATGAAGAAAGAGAAAAGGGTGTCAAACCTGGATGACCATAGAAAGAAGTAACCCATGAGTTTGATGGTTTCCAAAAAGAAGAGGAAAAAGAAGGTGAAAAAGAGCCGACAATTGGATGTCGGTTCTTTTGTTAGTGAGGCCAGTGAGGAGCTAAGCTCAAAGCCAGCTGATAATAAGCGCCGGGCCGCAGTGGTGGTTAGCAAAAAGAAGCCGCAACGAAAAGCTGCTCCCCTTACAGTGGTAAAAAAACAACCCACTGAAGAGGAGCTTGCCAACTGGTTGTCAACGGTTCCCGGTTTTATTGAGGGGCTAACCGAAACGGAATTTAACCCTACTCGTCTTTATGGGTATCAGGTAAAGTATTTGAACCGAAAAGTTTCCTTTTGGCATATAGACAAGGCGAGGCAGACTGGCTTCAGTTATGTGTTTGCTGCCGAGGGGCTGGCTAAGTCCCATCTGATGCACAAGTACACGAAAATTTTTATTTCCATCAACCAAGATGAAGCCAATGAGAAGATCACCTACGCCCGCGCCATGTATGACAGTATGCCGCTGGCGTGGAAAAAGAAGTTGGTGGTGGACAACCGCAAGTGTTTGGAGTTCGAGGGCAAGTGGCGAGGCCGTACAACCCGTACCCGCATAATCAGCCACGCACAAAGGGAGCCCCGTGGGAAGGGCGGTAACACAGAGGTTGTTCTTGACGAGGCCGCACATTATATTTTCGGAAACCAGATTTACACTGCCGCCCTGCCTATTACCACTAGGGGAAAGGGTGGTATCACCATAGGAAGCACACCGCTTGGAAAAAGCGGCATTCACTGGGACATTGCTGATAAGCCAGAATTCAGACGTATATACAGATACCAGCGGGTTTTCTGGTGGCATTGTATTGATTTTGTCCAAAAGGGGAAGTTTAAGGAGGCCAACAAGAAGGCTAATAAGATGTCAACTGCCGAGCGCGTAGACAAATATGGCAGTGACAAGCTTATTAGCATATTCCTGAGTATGGATCTTGAATCCTTTCAGCAGGAATATGAGCTTTTACATATTGACGAGAGTGTTTCCTTTTTTCCTCTTGATCTTATTAAGCGCTGCACCTATAGCGTAATAAAGGACAAAATTTACCTTGAGGAAGATGAATATGCTGAAGATGCTAAAAGTTTTCCTGTTGAGACTTCGTACCCAGAGGTTAAATTTAATTATTATACCGCCCTTGATGACCTTGCCGCCGCTAAGCGGGCAGGGGAGTTTAAGGGATCGCTTTCTGCTGGCTTCGACGTTGGACGGCGTAAACACAACGCGGAGCTTATAATTGTTGAGGATGTGCCACGCGGCCCTGTTGCCCTTCGCGGAAGAATTAAGTTCAACAATGTAGATTTTGAAGCGCAGGAGGCTGAACTTGGCCGAGCAATTGATTGGCTTGGTCTTGAGCGTATGGGTATTGATGAAACTGGCCCCGGTATTCAGCTTGGCGAGAACATGGAAAAGAAATATCCGGGAGTTTGTATTCCAATTAATTTTACTAACTCTTGGAAAGAGCTTAATGCCAGTCATACTCGCAGGCTAATGGAAACGCAAAATTTGGCCCTGCCTGATGACCGGGATGTCAGAGGCCAGTTTCACAGTATTAAGCGAATGGTCACAGATCATGGAAACCTCCGCTTTGACGCGGAAAAGAATAAGGAGCATCATGGCGATATTGTTTGGGCTACGGCCCTTGCGGTTGAAGAGCTTCGCCCTGATGAAATTGGTAGCTTGAGCGTGTCAAAGAAGAAAGTTGACAGGGCCGTTCCAGAGAATATTGTTTCAAGACCAAAAAAGAGATTGTTTAACAAAAAGACAACCAGTGTTCCCATAGCAAGACACACTGGTCCATCTTTTGGGGTTTTGCCGCCTCATTAATGGAAGGGACTTTCTGATGGCTAAGAAAAAGAAGCGGAGAGCGGTTGTTAAAAAGACCAGCGGTCCAATCATGTCAAGAAGGGACCGCAAGGGACTTGAAGATTTCACAGAGAAGCATTTCAGCCGGGAGCTCCAGGATGAATTCAGCAGTTTCCTTAAGGGGGAAGCTAAGCTGAAGGGCAGAAAAGGGGGCAGAAAGGCCGACGAGGATGAGGTTCCTGTTATTAACCTGAAAGAGCTTACCCGCATAGACAACCCAAATGTATCCGGCATGGCCTTTGGTAAAGATTACGGCATTTACAACCCTTCCGAAATTACCATTGATACCTTCAAGAAGATGAAGAAGGATCCGCAAATTGCTGCCGCACTTGCTTTTGTTAAATTGCCAATCATGAGTCTGCCGTGGCGCATACAATGCGAAAATGATAAAATCGCTAAAACGGTTGAGTATATTATTAAACCCATATGGAGGTCTACCCTAAAGAGTGTTCTCACGGCGGTTGAATATGGGTTTGCCAGCCACGAGAAAGTTTACGCCCTAAGGGACATCCATGTTCGGTCAGAAAACAAAACTGGTAAGAAGAAAACCTTTTTTAAGGGACCAGCCCTGACCTATAAGAAAATTAAACCCCATTACCCAGATTCAATAACAATCAACGTGAACAAGTTTGATGACTTCTCCAGCATTACCCAATCAATGATGGGAAAGGGAGACGTCACCATTGATAAGAATAAGAGCTTCCTGTTTACAAACGACTACGAGTTTGGGAACCTGTATGGAATGTCCCGTCTTGAGTCGGTATATAAATACTGGTACTGGAAAGAAATCATGTACCAGTTCATGCTCATGTATTTTGAGCGCCGCGGAAGCCCGCCTGTAGTGGCTACGGCCCCAATGGGGCGGTCAACTGATTCTGACGGTACAACAAGGCGTGACAACCTTGATGTGGCCTTAGACCTTGCCTCAAGCCTTCTGAGCAACAGCGTTGCTGCCCTGCCCTACCAAAGCAACCGCAATACAAACGAAAATATGTGGGGCCTGGAGTACTTGCTTGACGACAAGCGTGGCGAGATGTTCATTGAGGCCATTAACCATATTGACAAGGCCATTCTGCATGGAATCTTCCTGCCCGACAACACGGTAACGGAGGGTGGCTCTTATAGTTCATCTTCTGTTCATGCTGATTTGTTTCTCATGAGCGAGAAGGGGCTCGTTACCGATATTGAATTGGCGGTTAATACGCAGCTTGTACCCATATTGGTGCAGGGCAACTTCAAACGTAGCGAGTGGTGCGATTGCTACTTTGAAATGGAGAACCTTGATTTTAACCGCAAGTTGGCTCTTAAAGAGATTTTCATTGAAATGCTCCGCAATGTTGACAATATGGTTCAAATTGGCTTGCGTCCAAAAATATACCCTGATATTGAAGAGCTCGCCAAGGTTCTGCAAATTCCCGTTTCTACCCTTAAAGATGAGGTTGATGAAACGGAGGCTCCCAGCCAGCTCCCGGGCGAAAAAGCTCCTACCAATGTAATCCCTATTGATGGGGCTAAAAGCAGGGCCGTTCCTCGTAGGCCGAAGCGGGAAAGCAGCACAGGCACCCGGGATGTTGACAGGAAGGATCTTCGCCCCGGTGGTAAGCGTGCCGAACAGCGACGGGCAAAAATGAGTGAGGCTGAAAAGAGATTGTCAGAGCCCGATGCTGATATGATAGACCTTCTTACGGAAATGTATGGTCCCCAGCCCGATGAAGATGGGGCCATACCCTCAAGCGAGAAACTTCGCTTTAAACTGATAATGCAGGCGCTAACAGATGATGGACTCAAAGAGATCAAGAAGGGGTTGATGCGCTACAGGGCAATATCAAGCATGGACATCATTCCCAATTTTGAGTTTATGGATAACATGGATGTTATTCGCCACATTGTTCCGCTTCCAGACTTTGCCATTGACCTTTTGCAAGAGGCCATGATTCGTAAACTTTCTGATGTTGGAGAATAGCCTTGAGCATATCAAAAGAAATTCGGGTAGGTCCGGATGGAAATACAAGGACGAGGCGCAAGGTAAATTTTCAGGCAATAACGAAAATTTTCACGCTTCATAACGCCACGTTTACCCGAGATGCCAATGGAAGGCTGATTGAGACCCTGCTTTATCAGGATACTGACTATGCAAAACGCATTACCTTTACACGGGATGGCAATGGCAAAATCACAAGCATGTCATCAGAGGAAGTATATTAATGTTACAGGATAATATAAATCCTGATTTGGTTCGCCGCATTGACGGCCTTCCTTACTTGTATGACCCAACTAGGGCATTATGGCTTAGTGTCAATATGCGGACCTACACCTTTGCCATTGACCATAGAAATATAGGTTGCGCTACAGCAATGCAATTCATTGCCGAGTTACACACTAATGTCAATGGGCCGCTAGTAGAAAAAAATGGAATATTAGTTTCTCTTTCTGTTCGCTGTCAAAACAATGCAAATGCAAATTTTAATCTTTATAAAAATAACGATTCCTTGGTACGTCAAATTGTTTTATCTGGTGTTAATTTTGGTAAGCTCGAAAACCTGAGTGATTTGCTTTCTGAAGATGATTGGCTTGGCTGTAATTGTGAGCCGATTTCTGGAAATGTAGATTTTCCGGTCTTGCAAGCCACGGTAGCGTGGCGAGAAAATTAGAAAGGAGAAATTGATATGGCCATAATGCATACTGTCATTATTAAAAACAATGATTCCACGGACATTGAAATACCTGATCTTGGAATCATTGGTGTCCCCGCTGGAGATCAAATAACGCTAAGTAATCAGGAAACATATCCTGAAATTGCTGGTAGTGATGATCTCCGCACATTGGTTGAAAATGGCGATCTTGTTGTGAATGATGGCTCAGACGACCTGAGTGCCGCAGATGGCGTTCTGTATTTAACTATTGTTCGCCAGCAATACCTCATGGACACGTTCTATACAAGAGCACAGCTTCAGGGCTCTGGGCAGGCAGAAATCCATTGGAATAATTTGACGAACAAACCGGCCTTTGGGGATCCAAGTTTTGTTGCGCCTGTCTTATATCGTGTTCTTGACATTGCCAGCGATGCCACGGCCTCAAATGTTGGCGATGTTTATGTTGATACCGACGATGACAAATACTACAAATGGAATGGGGCCGCATGGGTTGATGATGGGGATGTTGCCGAGGGCGACCGGGTTATTAACCTGGATCATGCCACCGAAAATATCCATGTATTTGATAGTGGTGCATGGGCCGACACCACGGAATCTGCTGACCAGACCCTTGTTAACGTCAATGATGACGGCGATGGCAATGACGCCCAGTATGTGTATGATGGCCCCACCGATACATGGCTGAAAATGGGCGACATTGATTACAGCGGCCACTTTGACGGTGGAGCCGGCAAGCACGATGCCAGCGAAATTGATGTTGAAGGTACGTATCCGAATGTACCAAGCTCTCCGTGTGATGCTGAGACGGCCATTAGCGAGCTCAGCGATGCAATTACCAGTGCCGCGGAAAGCAATACGTTGGATGAGGCGTATGATGAAGGCGGTGCTGGTGCAGGCCGCGCCATTACGGCAGATTCCGGCCCCGTTGAGATTGACAACGGCGGTGGTACGCAAGCTGGTTTCAGGCTTGTTCCTAACGCCACGTTCCCCAGCGTTAGCCTTGCCAATGGTCAGGTCCATGTTGATGCTGACGGTATTGAATATGTCTATGATGGCACAAGAGGCAAATGGCTCTCAAAGGCCAGAATGACAATGAGCTTCAGCAGGCAAGGCAACAGTGCAAACGCCTATTTGCTTTCTGGTGAAGTTCCTGCCAATCAATCTGGCCCAAGATTCCATAAGGATGTATGCATTACCGGCATTAGCTGTCAATTAAGCAATGTCAGTACAGGCACCCTTATTGTAAGAAAGGATGATGTTGCCATAAACCTTTTTACGCTGGCCATTTCTTCCGCGCAGGGCGATCACGACGATACCATTGATGAATCTATTGATGCAGGGAGTTTTTTACAGTGTGGCCTGACAAGCAGTGTTACGCCGAGAAACCCGGTCGTGACCATATGGTATGCGTACGAAAAGAAATAAATAATGTGGTAGGAATGTAATGGCAAATCCGCTTGTAGTTGTACTGAACAATGATAGCACAGAGGTTTGGATTGACGATTTGGGGTTGTCAATCCAACCCTCTGAGCAACTAGTGCTATGTGAAGACAGCATAGATAGTTTGTTTCCCATATCAAAGATTTTTGATTCCAACGACTTAAAAGATCTTGTCGAAAACACAACCCTTAGCGTAAGTAGCGATGGGACAAACTACCTTGATACTACTGATGGAATTTCCCACATAAGTTATGAATCGCCCTATCAAGATCTTGCTGGTGATTCAAAATTTGACCGGGAAGGCGGTGTCATTACACCAAAGGTTGAGGGGGATGATCTTGATTTAAAAAACGGCACCCTCATTCTCCGAAATGTTGCTGGCACTGGCTATGTGGTTATTCAAAGAAGCAGCGGTAATGCCAGTATATCTGTTTATGGCACAGATGCCAGGGCTCTGTACCTTAACCTCATGAAGCAGGTGACGCAGCTTGGCGGCTCTACCTCTGACCAGTATGTTGTTATCTCTGATAGCGGGGATGGACAGTTACTTGGAATATTCGGTGACGGGGTTCACAAAATACGAAAAGAGCTTTTGTTTCTTGCTGGCTTGACCCCAACAGAGTATTTCCGGGTGGGGCATGATGGCTCTGGCTACTTTGTTTTTGCCGGTGATGGAAATAAGATCAGGTCAGTGCTGGATCAGGATAATATGTCATCGGACAGCGCCACCGCCCTGATTACCCAGCAGAGCGCCAAAGCCTACAATGACAAGTTCCCGCATGAGATAAATTTTGCAATCTCTGACGGCTCCAACCCATATCAGGAAATAGAGGCTACATCTTGGAAGTCGGTTCGCCAGTTTATCTTTCGGGGCACTAATAATATATGGGCGCCAACGGCCTTTAAGGTGGCGGTGAAAATACCGTTTAATCAAACTGGACACTTTCAATTAGTGGACCTGACGCACGGCAGTAACGTTGTGGCCTCTATGACAAAGGTTGGCTATCTTTGGCAATTCCCAAATGGTGCCAACTGGAAAATAGTAACAGATAATTCCCTTGCCAACCTTCCTTCGGGGGAGTCTGTTTTTGAGTTGCAGGCGAAGGCTGAAAATGCTGGGGGCAAGGTGTATTTATCCTCAATGAACCTTGTATTTTAACGAGAGGGTGGCAGGCCATGACTGTTTATAACTGGCGGGTTTATTGCAACACCGAGGGCGGCTACATCGAGACATGGAGCCCGGAGGTGCCCACCGTTTGCCCCAACAATAACATCCATGAGATTGACCCTTTAAAGTCCGTTATCATTGGGGAGGTGAAAGAGGTTGTTCCGGTTGATTCCGTTACGGGTAAGGTGAGGTCTCATTCAAGTTCAAAATTGCCAGGACTCACTACCAACTTTACTGGCCGCGGCGATGATCCTTCGGATGTTGATGATGTTGGAAATGGTCAAAGAATATATTACAAGCACGAGCTTGGCGATAGTACTGAAGCCACTATTTATGTTGATTTTAATACCATTGCAAACACCACCAGTATAAATGAAGGGTATGAATCACACAGTAATTGCCAAAATGAAGATTGTGGGTCTGTTGAAATAGTTTCGCGGGCCACACAAATATCTATGGATGGAACCAACACAGACTATAAACTTTATGCTGGCATTATGGTTATTCCAGCAATTGATAGTACTGGAGAGGTAGAAATACTTTCAGATCTTTCAGAGCATGACGGTGGTTTAGTTTATATGCCCGATGTTCAGCAAACTGATGGATCTTATCTATCTCCTGTTGCTTTTTGGAATGCGGAATGGAATAGCGTGACGAAAAAATTTGAAAATATAACACCTGCTCCTGCCGGAGATGGTCGTTATAATATTTTCATATATGAATATGTTTTTCATCGCTTTGCAAATGATTGGCCTTTGATGGGTAATTGCAGCGGTTGTCTTCTATCAACTGAGGATGAAGATTTGTGGGGGCATGGAATGAGATTAAAAATAACCATGAAGACTGGTTTGCCAGACCATGCTTGGGAGTTTAAACTTGGCCTATCAATGAGTAGATTGAGAACTGCATAACACATAGTGGGCTTAATTAATGAACTATGCACTGATTAATAATGAAATACACGATAGCTTTCCGGTTGTAGACCGGGCTACGTTCAATATGGTAGGCGGAATTGACTCTACAAGCTTTGCTGTCACTATTCTTGATCCTGATGGTGATGGCAGAGTTGATGGTACGGGCGCTGTTGATTGGTCTATTCAGGAAAAGGGTGTAGGCACTGGCTTCTATACGCTAAGCTTTACTCCTGACCAGCTTGGCGAGTGGATCGCAAATGTTGTCCACGATGATTATTTCCCCTATGGAAAGAGTATGAATTATGAAGTTGTACCGGAAGGGTTTTTCTCTTCCGGTGGTGATTCCACTTCCGATATTGCGGAATTGCTTGACATTTGCGATGACATTGTTATAATGCTCTCAACATTATTATAAGGAGGTTTTGCCATGATCACGGCCACCGTAATCCATCACGTTTCAGATAATTATATGGCAGAGATTAGCCGAGTGATACAGGCATACACATTTAACCCAAGCGTTGATGCCACCGGCGAGAGTTCGGAGCTTGTCAGATTTGAAATTTCAAACCTTAAAACATCGGTTACGGATGAAGATCGTGATTATGCTGGAAATGCAGATGTTATGAAATTTCTCAAAATCTCTTTGTCATGTAATTCTGAAGATTTCGATTTCAGCATTCTCAACCGCGGCGACATGACATGCCTTGATACTATCAACGAAATTATTGCCTATGAGGGCGAGGTATTGTCAATGTCAGATAGCTGGCTAATGGACCTCGTTGTGAGAAACGCTGACGACATCCCTGATAATATGTTTTATGCCTGGTTTAGGAATAATGATGCCGTCAACCCCATTGGCGATGTCACAATGGAAATCGCGTTTGAAACCGTTGATTAATATGGAGGTATATCATGGCAAGAGTTAAGCCGGTCAATTATTTTGGAAGCGGTGGCGGCGGTTCTTATGCTCCGCTGAACCACAATCATGACTCAAGATATGCCCTCATTTTTCATTCCACAGGGCATGCAAATGGTGGGAGTGACCCCTTAAAGCTTGATGCTCTTGCTGTGCCAGATGACAGTACGAATCTTGATGTATCTGTGTCGGCGCATGGTTTGATGCCGAAGCTTACCGGAGAAACGGATAAATTTTTTCGCGGGGATGGCTCTTGGTCTGAAGCTACCATTCCTGATAATTTAGATATGGGTTCTTTTGTATGAGTTTTTATTAACTTATTAATCTTCAATAGGGGGTTAAAATTATGCCGGTTTTTCAAGTAAAAAGAGGTACAAAGGCGGAGCTCAATGGCATTACTTTGGCGGCTGGTGAGTTGGGTTTCACCACAGACACCAAGGAGGTTTACATTGGTGACGGAGCCAGCAATAACCTGATTGGCTCTGTCAAGGTTGATGTTGTCGCCAATAAGCCCGCGGCTGGCGTTGCCGGGAGAATTTTTCACCAAACAGACGGCGATGATGCCGGGGATACATTTCTTGATGATGGGGCACAGTGGGTTAAAATTGGCGTTTCCAACATTGGAGACCTCAGTGGAGACCTGGACGATATTGATGATGGCACCAGCTATCAGCGGGTTGCGGCTTCCGAGGTTGATGAAAGCGGCTATGTCACGCAGGTAAATGATGGGGCAAATGTGGCCACGGCATCTGATGTACGGGGGCATCTTGATGATGACTCAATCCATCAAGAGCATCCGGCCTCAAGTGCTGTTGGCAACATTGCCACCTTTGCCGATACTACCGGCGGCCTTGATGATTCTGGTGTAAAGGTCAGCGATGCTGGCAGCAGCTCAACGGATCTCTGGTCGGCACAGAAAATCCAGAACACCATTGACCTCGCAATTGCGGGGCTTGATATCCAGGCGGATGTGCTTGATATTCAGGTGGATGATACCCTTGATCCTGGTGGTTCCCCGGATACCGGTGCCCGCTACATCATGACGGACTCAACAAATGCCCATGCCAATTTTGGCTCAATTGATGGGCTTGAGGGTAATGACATTGTTGAATATGATGGCGATTCTTTTGAGGTTGCCTACGATGTCTCTGAGGAGGGGGAAGGCGCACTTTGCTGGGACCGTGATAGCGGCACATGGCAACGGTGGGATGGTTCCTCCTGGGATGAATTTGGTGGCTTGGCCGGAATAACGGCTGGCAACGGCCTGACCAAAGATGGCAGTATTCTTCACGTCGGGGCAGGGGACGGCGTTGATGTTGATTCCGATGATATTGCCGTTGATGTTACCGATTTCATTGATACCGACTATGGTCTTGAGGAAAATTCAAATGACATTCGCATTAACCTTGAAGCGGATGGCGGTTTGCAGTTTGATGGCTCCAATCATGGCATTGAAATCAAAGCGGATACCAGCACTGGCGATACCATTGCCCCCTTGGCAGTGGGCGCTGACGGGGCCGGGGTTGAAGTGGACAACAGCACCATTAAGCATTCCAATGGTGTGCTTGAGGTTGGCGATATTGACGGCGGCTCCTTCGTTTAGTTTTTCGGGGGTTTAATAATCCTTAGCGGGGTTTAAATATTTAGCCCCGCTAGGGCCAACCCTTTTTGGAAGGATAATGTGATGTCTAACACAATACAGTTGAGAAGAGGGACAGAGTCAGAGCTTGGAGGGATTACCCTAGCTGCCGGGGAGGCTGGTTTCACCACAGATACAAAAGAGATTTTTGTTGGTGACGGCGCAAACCATCACGTTATCGGCTCTGTGAAGGTGGGGGCATTGGCCAGCAGGCCCGCGGCTGGTGCTGCCGGGAGAATTTTTCATGTTAATTCCGGCGATAGTACTGGCAACACATATATTGACGACGGTGTTGCTTGGCAAACTGTTTTTGATGCGGCTCACAGCCATGATATTATCTCCGAGGGCGATACCAGCGTAGAGATAGTAGATACTGGCAGTGGTGGCGCAATTAAGTTTAAAGCGGATAATACTCAGTGGGGAACCATTGATGCTAGCGGGGTCAGGTTTGGAAACAACCCATTGGCTCCTGTATTTGGAAACCTCCAGCTTGTTATTGATGGAGCCCATGCCCCCTTGGCCGCTATTGGGTATAGCGATGCATTTTATGCCTCTGGAATGTTAAGTCTTGGCCACATCAGGGGGAGTATTGATTCCCCCGACCCTATTCAGAATGACGATTACATTGGAATGATAAGCTTTGGTGCCTTTGATGGGGCCACGCTTCCATCTGGCATAACCATGATTGGGTATGCAACGGAAGACTGGGACAGCGAATCTCATGGCTCAGAACTTATTATTTCCTCAACCCCTAATGGCTCGCCAACTGCCGTTGCAGCTCTCGGTATTGGCGGGAATGGAAAGGTTGTTGTTGGCGATTCAACTTTTGGGGATGAAAAGCTTCGTGTGTCCGGGGCTGTTCAGCTTGGTGCTGCTGATAGCACTAACGATGGCACCATACAGTGGACTGGAAGTGCCCTCCAGTATTATGACGGCGAGTGGAAGACATTTGAAAACACCGACCACGATCATGACTCTGATTATGCTGCATCAGATCACATACACTCTAACTATGCTGTTTCTGGCGACGAGGGAGAAATTCAGTTTAGCGATGGCAGCTCCGCGCATGCTTCGAGTTCAAAGCTTTATTGGGATACAACTAATGAGGATCTCCATGTTGATGGGGATATTTATGCTGACGGCTTTAGCTCTAACTCGCCATTTATCATAAAGGAAAATGGCACCGAGGTTGCCCGTTTTAGTGGTGGCAAGCTCGGAGTTGGTATTGACCCTGTTTATAATTTTCATCTTGATTATGATGGACAGGCCGCGGCAGCTATTGTTGGCCATGATGATGGGAGTTATAATCATGCCTACATGGCTGTTGGCAGAAGCAAGGGCACAGCGGAAGAACCTTCCGAAATTGAAGTTGACAACACGATTGGGGCATATATAATCTCCGGCTATCATAGCGTGGCCGGGTATGTTGCCTCTGCTGGTATGTACTCGCAAGCAACTGAGAGCTGGAACGGTAGCGGCGTTGGTACAAAGCTTATGATATGTGTAACGCCGAATGCTGGGGCGGGAGCCCCTTTCAGTGCGGCGTTAACGCTTGAGAATGATTATCGGGCAACTTTTACGAGCAGCATTAAGCCGGGTAATTATGATGGCACAAATGTTTCTGGCGGCATGATTCGCTGGACTGGAAGTGCCCTCCAGTATTATGACGGCGAGTGGAATACTTTCGAGAATACTTTCCATAATCATGACTCTGATTATGCCACAGCGGATCATACCCATGCCGGGGTCTATGCAGACAGCACCCATACGCATGATGAAATCTCAGAAGGCAACTCGAAGGTGCAGGTTGTTGATTCAGCCGAAATAACATATGGCCGAATCAGCTTTACCGTTAATGATACTTGGGCAGGTTTTATTTCTTCTACGGTTACAGATCCATGCATGATTATTACCGATAATCCGAGCGCAGTGGCACTCCATATGCAATATGGGCCGGTCTATGGGCATATATCGGCGGTCAAAGAATCCGCTGCAATGCTCGGGGCTTTTTCATACAGTGACACCGCCACTGATTGCGGAACATTGTATTTATTCCATGCTGGAAATGCAATCAATGGCCCAAGCTACACTGCCGACGGGCATTCATTGGGCGAGGTTGTATATGCTGGCTTTGATAATGGTCAGGGGCGTCTAACAGGTGTTCTCCGCATGAGGGCCACAGAAAGTTACAGCGGCGATGGGCGTGGCTCTGAGTTTGATATTCGCCATGTAAAAACTGGCGAAGTTTCTTATACCACGGCTTTTGCCATTGGTGGAGACTCAAAGGTTACCCTTGAGCAAGGCACAGGTATTAACAAGTTTTCAACAACCCTTCTGAGTACAAGCGATGACGAGGCCCCAACCTCAAAGGCAGTTGCAACATTTTGTAATACCAATTATGCCGATGCCACTCATAATCACGATTCTGATTACGCCGCTATAGGTCATGTCCATACTGGCAATATTAATCAAACAGCCGGGGACAGTACGAATTATCTCAGTGATATGCTTAACCTCGGCGTGAGTGAAGAGTCTGAGGCAAAAGATCTTGTCAAGCTTTTGCTGAACGGAAATATAGAGTTTTATAACTCGACACCAATGATATATTTTAGCAACGAAGGAACACGCTTAGTTCAAACCGGAGGCTATTTAAACTTCCAAAAGTGGACAGGCTCCGAATACGAGACTGTATTTTATATCAATCATATTGGAAACGATTCTACAAATTGGGAAATTGGTGGCCCAGCAGTCGTGAACGTTCTGTAATAGGTGTTGTAAAATTTTAATTTGGTAAGGAGGTAACTTTGGTATGACACAGAAATTTACAGTAAAAGAGACAACGTTGAAGATGAGAAGGGTAAGTGAAATCAGCGCCGCCCTTCGGGCCTTCAAAGACATGCCGGTCCTAAAGGACAACAACTACCTTAAGTTTAAGATCGCAAGAAATAGGATCTACATTAGGGACGAGTTGATGGCCCTTGAGGAGTATAATAAGACCCCTTCCGGCATTAAAGATTATGATTCTGAATATGCTATTTTGTGTCGAAAATTCTGTGATAAGGATGAAAACGGGAAGCCTATTGTTGACGAAAAAGGAAATTTCTCCATTGTTGGCAATTTAGTAGAGTTTTCCGATGAACAGAAAGTGCTTCGCAAAAAACACAAGGAAGCTCTTGATGAACTTGAAGAGAACAAGAGGTGCTTCAATGAGCTACTTGATAGCGAGGTAACGATTTTATACATTCCGCTGCCGTATGATGATTTGCCAGAAGATGCAAGCACGGAGCAAATCGAAGCCATTATGCCGATTATTGATGGCATTGAGGTTATTGAGCCAGATAAAAAATAAGAACATAGGAGGTGCAATATGCCAGACCCCAATGTCATTTCCCCGGACACATTAGCGGAAATAGTCCGCGCGGTTCGTTCAACCGGCGGCGTTTCGTCTGGGGCGTATAGCAGTGTATTTGGGGCGGCTGGTGCTTTTGTTGGTACAATTTCCTATTTTGCTTTTCGTGGAGCAAAGAGTTGGTATGTCGAAAAGAGAAATGGGAATGGTGGGAGCAGCGGGGGCAGTGGGGGTGTTACCAGCCATCAGCAAGGTAGCACATCAAACCCAAACGGCTGCTTATCTCTTTTCGATGCCATTGGGCGCTTTGTTCAGCAAGATCATTGTAAGACTTACCATAAACAACTTTCGGAAAACCAAGAGTTAAAGCATCAAGCCCAAATGAAGGCTACAAATGATGTTGGGGATAAAGTTGAGCGTATTGCCATTGCGATTTCTGGCGAAATGGATAATATGAAAGAAGAAATTAAATCAACCAAATCTGAAATAGTCATTTTGGCCAAGGCTATTGACAATGGGAATGGGGTAAAAAGATAATGATTGCATTAACAGATGCCCAGCAAGGTGATTTGCGCGGCGCAATGTTGCAATACGCCATTCAGTTTCTTGGTAAATTTTATAAATGGGGCGGGGATGACCCTAGCGGTTTTGACTGTAGCGGCTTTGTCATTGAGCTAATAAAGGCTGTTGGTGCCCTTCCCCGCAGGGCCGATTATACCGCTGACGGTTTAATGAACCTCATGATTGGCTGCAAGGTGAATAACCCTTCCCTCGGTTGCCTTGTGTTTTACGTTAACGACAATGGCCGAGCATACCATGTTGAGTTTTGCGCTACTGAATTGCTTTCCATTGGTGCCAGTGGTGGCGGCAGTAATACCCGCACTATTCAGGATGCCATCAACCAGAACGCATTCATAAAAGTTCGCCCCATTAAAAGGGGAGGTGCTAAAATGGTGTTTGTGGATGTTATTAAATATTTAGTTGACAAACAAAATTACCTGTGATAGATCAGTAACAGACAGGATTTAATACTGTTAAGGAGTTGCAATGCCGAAAGAGTGGACTGACTGTGTGGCGAGCTTGATCAAAAGCGGAACCCCTAAGGATTCCGCTTACGCTATTTGTACGGCCCAGTATAAAAAGAAGCACGGCAAACCGCCACAGCGCCATGAAGAACTTTCAGTGGAGGAGAAGGCGCTCCTTGATGATTTCCTTGATAGGGAGGAAGAAATAATGGGAAAAGATATACAGAAGTATGATCGAAAATTCAAGATGCCATCAAGAGCCCTTTCAACCTGCGTTACCCTTCCTGTCAAACTCGCCGAAGACGACTTTGAAAAAGAGAAAACCGTAAAGATTCAAATTATGCGGGAAGGCAAATGGGAACACCCGATGTATGGGAAGTTGGAATTTAACCAAAAGAAGTTTCGCAAATTTATCCGAAATTTTAACCTGAACATCCCACAAGAGCATATCGCTTATGATTTCAAGCACCGGCCGGACTGGGGGGCTGCGGCTTGGGTCAAGAAGTTTCATTCGAGTGGAGACAAATTCTTTGCAACCGTGGAGCTTACGCCACGAGGATATAAGAGTTTAAAGGAAAGGGAGTTTATTTATTTTTCAACCGAATTCACTGACGAGTATCAAGATTACGAAACTGGTACGAAACACGGCCCTTGTATTTTGGGCGGTGGCCTGACAAACAGACCCTTCATTAAAGACATGGACCCCGTACTTCTTTCAGAGGATGGAACGGAACAGGAATTCTCACCTTTGAGTGAGGACCGAAAGGAGGTTTCAGATCCAATGTTAAAAGAACTCATGAAAAAGTTGCAAGCCCTTGGCGAGAGCCTGAAGAAGCTTTCAGAGGGCGATGTGACAAAGGAAGACCTGACCGCGGCGACAGACAGCTTCAACGAGGTTGAGCAGGAATTTGCGGCAATCAAGCCCGAAGACCTGAAGGCCGAAGAGAACAGCGATGCCGCTGAGAAGCTGGAAGCGCTTGGCGAAAGCGTCAAGAAGCTTGGCGAGCAGATCAGCGAAGTCAAAGATGCTGAGAGCATTGCCGGTGTCGAAAAGTACCTCAAGAAGCTGGAAGGTCGCTTCGAGAAACTGGAGCTCAAGGAAAAGACCGACGGTGACAACAAACCCCTCTCAGAAGAGAACGAGGCCCTGAAGGCCACGAACGCCAAGCTTTCCGAGGATGTTGAGAAGTTGAACGGCTCCGTGAAGGAGCTTGGCGAGAGCATCAAGGCCCTCCAGAAAAAAAACGAGGCCAATGACAAGCGGATTTATGAGGGCAGTATCGAAGCCTTCAAGAAGGAGCTTTCCGCCGATGGTCTCTGGCCCAGCGTCGTCGAAGAGTGTTCCGCTGTCCTTCACGCCTATGAGGGCCGTGGCACCACCGTCGTTACCCTCTCCGAAGATGTTACCACCGGCGAGGGCGACGAGAAGAAGACCGAAAAGGTCGAAAGCAAACTCAGTCTCCAGGATATCATTCGCCGAATTCTCTCCGCGATTCCCGAGGAAGGGCGTGTGAACCTGAGCGAGAACACCAAGGGCGCTGGCGGCGAAAAGCCGGGCGAGAACAAAATGCTTTCCGTTGAGGAAATCGAAGGCATCGCCAAGGAAAGAGAAAAATCCTATGGTGAAACGCTGGTTGAGCTCTCAATGGATCCGAAGTACAAGGACCGCATTGATCTTGGCGGCAATGTTTAGCTAACCTCCTCTGACGCGCACATGGTAAGGGTAACGATCAACAGGCAGGGCTAAACACGGTAAACTCTTAATACGAATGAAGGAGGTATAATATAAAATGGCTGACCAAACCGACAACAGATACACATGGGGGAATCAGGTTGATGGTTTTCTCCACACCTTCACCGCGGAGGGTGCCATCTCCAACAACCAGATCCTGGAATTAGGTACTGCGGGGCGGCAGGCAAAACCCCATACCACCACGCAGACTGTCGCCATCCTGGGTGTTGCCCATTCCGATGCCGCCGATGGTGAAGAAATCACGGTCGTGTGCAATGCGCCCATCCGGAAAGTTATTTCCGACGGCAACATTACCCGTGGGGAAGTGGTGATTCCGTCCGCCGCCACGGCTGGCCAGTGTGCCAGTCAGGCGTTTGCTGACGGTGAAACCCTTTATGGCGCGCTGGGTATTGCGCTTGAAACGGGCGATGAGGCAGGCGAACTGGTTCCGGTGCTGTGTTCCATGCCGGGTATCATTTCAAACGCTTAGAGTCCATCCTGGTGCCCTCTGAGGGGCATTTTGATATGGTTTTAAGCATAACCTTGTAACTTTCCGAAGGAGGTTAATTAAATGTATAACCGACAAATGGGTTATATTCATGATGACAAGGTCCTCACAGCCTTGAGCATCAAATATGAGAATGCCGAGTACACCGGCAATATGTGGCTCCCGGAAATGGGTGTCGCAAAGGAAACCGGTAAGTACAAGATCTACAACCGGGATGGCTGGTTCAAGGGTGCGCCCAAAAAGGCCGACGGTGCGATCACCGAAGAGGCCACGCTCAGCTACGATGAGGCGACTTACTCTTGCTACGAACGGGCCATCAAGGATATTGTCACCGATCGGGCCATGCAGCATGCCGACGCCCCCATCAAGCCGAAGGCCGATACCGTGGAGTTTCTGACTGAAAAGGTCATGCTCTCACAGGAGCTGGATCAGTGGCTCCTTATTGTCGGCACGCAGGGCTTGAATCAGGCTACCTACAAGACGGACCTGACTGCTGCCACCGCGTGGGATGGCGGGACCGCCCCTGATATTCTCGGCGACCTCTCCACTGCCATCAAGACCATTGCCAAGCGTATTGGCAAGCGCCCCAACCAGATTTCCTTTACCACCGATATTGCCGAGGCCGTTGCCCAGGATGACAAGATCATGGAAATCCTGAAGCATCACAGCACCGACATGATCACCGGTATGGGGCTGCCCGGCAGCCTGCGCTCCATGAAAATCATCATCACGGACGCGCTGGCCAATGAGGCTGACGAGGGCCTGACCGCCAGTTATGAGTACATCCTGAGCGACAACATTGTGTGTGCCTATGTCAATACCGGGCACCAGTTGACGCTTGGCAGAACCTTTGTTTCCAAGAAATTCAAGGTTGCACGCTGGCGGGATGAAGACCGGGAAGGTGAGTTCATTAAGCTGAACAAGGTTTACGCGCCCAAAATCACCACGCTGGCCGCGGGCTACCTGTTCACGAATGGCACCAATCCCTAACCGGGGCGGGTGTTAACACTCAACACTCTGTCATAGGGGCAGTGGCGTAGGGCTGCTGCCCCGTATGGCGCAACGGTGTAATGCGATAAGGAGAAGCGACTCATGAGTGAAAAAACACGTTATTTGTGGGGAACCACAAAGACCAACAAGATTCATGTCACCAATTACATTGATCTTGTTGCACAGTCTTCTGCCCCTGATGCCTACCCCGGTAGACTCTACCGGGATGCAGACGGTAAATTACAACTGTGCGAGGATGGCACCAACTACGTTGAGGTCACAACCTCTTCATAACAACAGAAGGTTTCACTTTAGAAGGAGCTTGGTATGAGGGTTATCGTAATGTTGGAGGCTGGAAAGTTTCACGATGGCAGTGGGTATATTTACCCTGAACAGGGTGAGGAGATTGATTTGCCCGACGAAATGGCCGAAAGTGAAATCGCAGCGGGTAATGTTGTTTTGCCCGGCGAGTTGGAATCTGCTCTTCCCGGCAGAAAAAAGAAGGCCGCTGCTCCAGAACCTGACGATGATCCGGATGAAGATGAAGATGAAGGCGATGATCCGGAAGAAGATGACGAGCCAGAGTCCGAGCCGCCTAAGAAAAAGAAGAAAAAGAAGAAAAAAAAGGCGGCATAGGGCAACCTTGTGGGGGATAGTATAAATGGCTAGGCCGTACTGTGAACTTGTTGATGTTAAACGCCTACTGAGGACAGCCGCCAAGAAGGTTAAGACTTCTGAGGCTTATCGGGATCTTGGCTACGACACGAACAATAGTGGCACAGTGCGGCTTACTGCCGTGTCTTTCCTTGACAGTTATGTTGGGGTTGAGCGCTTTGAGATTATTTTTCAGGCTGATTCAACCAATTTCGAGGTAACTGGCGAAGACATTGGATACCTTGGGAGTGGCAATATAGGCTCGGAGTTTTCGTGTCAATATTTCACCATTTCTCCTTTGCAGTGGGAGGGCACTCCTGAAGAGGGCGATATTGTTTATTTTGTCAGTAACTCCAACATTAGCGTCGATGATGCTAATGAATTCATTCTTGATCAAAGCATTTATATCAACAACTATATCGGAAAGACTTTTGGCGACACCACCAATCTCGAGTGGGAAGAAGATCTAGGCGCAGAGCAGCCGGAGATTCTTAAATATGCTTGCACATACCGGTCGGCATTTTACATATTTATTTCTGTTTATGCCGGTGCTGAGCTTGATGGAAGCCCCGTTACGCAGTGGCGCTCAACGGCTGAATCTGCTATTAAGCTTTACATAGCCAACAGAGATAACGAGGGCATACAGAGTGTTCCTCGCTGGAAAAGTCGCCAGATTCTTGCGAACACGCTGGGGGTTGATGGAAGCCCGTATGACAAAGAGTACTTGACCGACCTCGTTGAGGAAGACAGGACCTATAACCGATGATAGGCTTTAAAACTCGCTTCAACAAAGCTGCCGCGATTAATCGCATCAAGAAGCTCCAAAATAACGAGCTTATGTTTACTCGGCCGCTAACGAAGGTTCAGGGGCGAATGAAGGAGCTTATGAATGAACGGTTTGATTCCTTCGAGGTATATAGGCCTCTTCTTAGCGATAACTATCGGCGCCGTAAAGATCTGGAAGGCAAACAGGTTGGCGAGAAAAGTGGGGCGCTGAAAGCAAATATCAGAAAAGGTGGACTCAATAAATCAATTATTATTGGTCCGAGAATCTCCAAGGCCGAATGGGAGATTAATCCCAATATCAATAAGAGTAGCCCGCTATATTTCCATCTCTGGTTAGCTAGAAAGGCAGGCCACGATCTTGTTGATATGACCCCCTACGATATAGAAGAGCTTGTTTCAACATTTATAGTTGAAATGGGACTTCAAATTGCAAGGGTTTCAAAATAATGGCAAGAGATATTGACCTCGGCGGACTTGATAATGTTTTTGATAACGCCGCCAGAAATATTAAAGAGGTTTTTCAGCAATACGGGAAAGACGAGGCAGGTGTTCGTTTTTCCAGGATATACACTGAGGACGAACCAAACCCTCGCTCGCACTCATTGGCTATTGTACTTGATAACCACGAGCATCAGCTTCGTTCTTGGATTGGAAGACAGAAAAGAAATTTCACAATAGTTATGAATTTTAACATTATTTACTATCACGAGCAGCCGGAGAATGATGCAAGAAAAAAAGAGGTTCAAAAGATCATTTGGGGAATATGCCAAATTCTTCTAAAGCATAATACCCTTAATGGCTTTTGTGATAGATTGGGTAGTACGGTTACGGGGTCTGAATATGTTCGTCGGCAAATTAACAATAATATAATGTCGGCGGGATTGGTACGAGTAACACTGAGAAAGCTTCATACTGTAACTGATATTGATTAGAAGGAGGTGCCATAAATGAGCGTAACAGCCGTTGGACCTGCCGTTGGTGCGAGGGGCCAAGTTGGTATCTCTCAGGAAGGTGCATGGGGAAAAAAGCAACCTGCCCCAACTGCCTTTATTGAGATGACCGGCGAGGGGGTTGTCAGCGAGCTTGGCTCCCTGATTTCCAATTCGCTTCGTGCTGATCGGGCGATCCACAAAAGTATCCGCGGCATTGAATCCGCTGGCGGAGACATCAATGTTGAAGTCACGGCCGAGGGGCTTGGCACCATGTTCAAGCATGCTCTTGGTCAAGTTGAAACCACACGGCTTGATTCCGCTTTTGTTCTGAAAGTAACCGATGGCAGCGTCACGAGTGCTGTCCTCACCATTACCACAGACGCAAGCGGATACGCCACAAACTTTGCCGTTGCCCTTACGGGTGGAACAGGGTCAGGAATTGACCAAGCCATTTCCGATACCACCGCCGATACCATTGCAGAGCTTATGGCTGCAATCAACGCAGGCGGCACAGGGTTGGCGGCATACAGTCCCACCAGTTATGCCGGTGGTGGCACAGGGGAAACCCTACTGGCCGCGGATTATGCCGATGGAACCGATGCGAGTAACCTGCTTGAAGGTGTTACGGACATCGAGCTTATCGGTGGCCCCGGCGCAACCAAGGATTTCCTTGTATGCTTTGGCTGGGGAGTGTATCAGCATGTGATTGATGCTGCGCCCACTCTGCCTGCCGGGCTGACACTTGAAATCGGAAGAGACATTGCCGCGTTTACCTATGCCGGTGCCAAGGTTGACACCATGAACATCACTGCTGAAACCGGTGAGATTCTCACCGGCACTTTCGGCATGATGGCTAAGGGAGCAACCACAGCCAGCCGAGCCGTTGCCGCAAGTGGCAACACGGGCAATGCCAAAAATGCGCTTCGGCTGATTTATGCAGGAGAAGAAGCTGCCTGCACTGTTGAGATTGACAAGGCCAATCACCAGTTCATTATTGACAGCGATGATGATGACGAGGATATCATCCTTGATATCAGCATTCCCTATGTTGATCCTGCAACGGGCATGGTCTACAATGTCGATACCATTGGTGGTCTTGTCAGCTATCTTAACAGCCTGAGCTACATCACGGCCTTTATTGCCAACTACACGGACCTTGATGCTGATTCCAGCTATCTGCTGGATGTTGGTCCCGTCAGCATTATCGCGGAAACGTGGTTGAATTTTGACACCACCGATGTTGCCAGCCAGCCTGTAACATGGGGCGATTATATCGGTGAGGATTCCGGCACCAGTGTTGAAATCCTGTGTGATATTGTTGGCGCAGGGGCTCCTGGCGTGGCAACCATCCGGTTCAGTGGTGATGGCGGCAGTACATGGGGTGATACCTTCACCACCAGCGCCACCGTACCTACCGAGGCTCGCATCGCAAGCAATGTGAACACTGGCTTCACCGTTTTCTTCCCGGATAACACGGCACTTCAGAGTGGCGACCAGTGGACCATTGAAACCTTCAAGCTTGCTGATTCCGCAACGTACAGCGAGCTTGATCCATTTGCCGGGTTTGACGGTGCATTGACCATTGATGGCAGTGCCCAACCGGTCATGGCATGGAATTGCACACTGAACAACAACATCTATGCCGACAAGTATGATCTCGGTTCACGGCAGCGGGCAGCATTGCCCGAGCAGCGCCGCACGACCGAGGGCACCATGACGGTTGAGTTTGACAACCTTGATCTTTATCGCCGGTTTGTCAACAACACCGAGGGGAACCTGATCATTGTGTTCACGCATGATGATTACATCGCCAATCAGGATTACTCGGCGCTTGGTAATTCCAAGACAAATTATTCCCTTACCGTCAGGCAGCCGAAGATTCGCTATGATGGCACCACGCCGGTTATTGAGGATGAAGGCATCATTGAGGTTGAGATGCCCTACACCAGCCTCCATGCCGACAGCGTGCCTGATCTGCGGATCACGCTGGTTAACAACACTCCCTGTATTTAGCCGCGTGCAGGGGTTCACTATGGCAGGGGCGGCTTCATCCACCGCCCCTGCCACTCTCCTTTAAGGGGGTGAGCGTGCTTGGAGTATTATGTAGTATGGTTAATTTTTTTGCCATTTATGCTATTAACCAGATCACTCTTGCGCTTAATGCGGCTATGCCATTTTTATGCATTTGTTTACAATGGTACGTTCCGAGCCGAGGCAATGCAAATTGCCAAATGGCTCTGGAAGGTTTTTGAATACATATATGGAAAAGAAGAACTGAACGAACTGGTAGAACAAAGGAGACAAGAAATGGCAGCTATTCACGGTGTACGGGCGGATGAGGCGATTCCTTACATTTCCCAAACCCAAAAAGATGACCCTGAGGACGAGCTTGTTACATGGCAGGTGAAGTTTTTGACCGTCAGAGAATATGCCGACATTCAGGATGAGCTCTTTAAGTCGAGCGGCATGGGCAAGAAGCGGGAAGAAAAATTTCTGCTTGGTAAACAGGCCATGTTGGCGCTCCGAAAAGGGCTTGTTGGGTGGAAAAATTTCAACTATTCCGATAAAACCCCTGTCGAGTGGGAAGACCCCAATAGGGGAAGGGATGCCGCCGACCGTGACAGAATCATGGATTCAAATCTGAACAAAATTCCCCCGGAGATCCGTAACGAATTGGCGGATTACATCCGAGGGGAGTCGCGGTTGGGGGAAGATTAACCCAAGCCTTGCGGCTTGCGATCCGCTGGGCAGTTTATTTAGAGGTTAACAAGGGGAAGTCTGACTCTTACAATTGCGTGTATTGTGAGTCTAAGGGATTACAGAAGCAAAGAAATTGCGACGGAGATTTAACAGGGTATTGCAAACGGGGAGGTCATGGCTATTTTGAGTTTGAAGACCTCATTATCAATGATAAAGGGCAGGCCGTTTGTCCGGCTTGCGAAAAACCCGTTGAAATGCCCTTTAAGCTCCAACTTGGTAAGACTTTTTGGATATGGCGGTGCCCGGTATTGGAGATTGACCATTCGGCCATTCACCTAATACAAATGGTTAACTGGTCAGAGGCCATGCACCAAACACCCTCTGGCCTGCCGCTATACGATGAAAGTAATTTGTTTTTTGAAATTCGCAATTTCGTTTTAAACGAGCAAAGAACTGCTCGTGAGGAAATGGAAAAGAAACAACCAAGCGATGCACGCAAAAGTAAACAGGGTTCCCGCCCCCGAAAGAGGCGTTAACCCTGTTTTCTTTTTTGGAGCTTGATAAATGAAAGACTTTAAGCTTTCTTTTAAAATTGTCAATGAGGCAAGCGCTACCCTCAATCAGGTAATCAAAGACATTGATGCGGTAAAGAGTGCCTCTTCCGAATTAAACAGGGTCAAGCTTGGTGAGGTTAAACAGCAGTTTAGTCATCTGCACAAGCAGATGCTGAAAGTTCTTGGTGTATATAAGTCTATACGTAAGTCTTATATAAAGCTAGATAATTTTAAATTTGCTAAACTGTCGGGGGAAATTGGAAAAATTAACACGGCCCTCAAAACAATTCCAGAACAAGTGAAAGAAGTGAATAATGCTATCGCCACTATCGGTGCGGGCATGGCAGGGTCGCAGTTGCAGCTATCTTTGTCGTCTATGATTGCCAGCCTTAAGGGGGCAATTGGCGAGATTGAAAGGGCCATAGTTCGCCTCGAACGAGCTTTTAGCGCAGCCATGAAAGCCATTGGTGCTTTAGGGTCGGCCACAAAAAAACAAGGAGCCAGTGCAAAACAAACGGCAGATGAATACACTAAAATGTCTAATGCTCTTGGTTTAACTGTTGGGCAAGTTAAATCAGGAGAAGCCGCTTTTAAGGGCCTCCAGTCTACATTCCGCGGACTGGCGAATGGCCTTAAAACTACCACCACTGCACACATCAATATGACTGCCGCTACCACGACGGGCGCAAGAAAATCCCATGCTGCTCTTGCAAAAATATCTAAAGGAATAAAGGGAACTGCCGCTGCAAGTAAGGGTTTTGTTTCCACTGGCAATGTTATGCTGGATACTCTTCGTGGCATTGGCAGGGGAGCTCTCCAAGTAAATAGGGTCTATTCCCAAACCGCCTCCTCAGTACAGGGGTTTAGTGCAATAGCTTCTAGTACAAATTCAAGTTTGAAGGGGCTTGCCAGCACCCTTCTTTCTGCCGCTAAGGGTACATCGGGGCTAACGGAAGAAACCAAAAAGGGAACCGGTGCCGCAAATGAAAACAAAAAAGCGGCTCAAGCTATGGCGGGGGCCAACCAGCAGGTTGCGGACTCTGCAAATAAAACCCAAAAGGCTGTAGGCAGGCTTTCAAGAATGTCTGTTGCCGGGTTTAAGGAAATGCTTGTTGGCCAAGCAATGTGGATGATTGGGTTTACCTTGTTGTTGGCCCCAATAGCTCTTTTTACAAGTGCATTAAGGGATGCTGTTGCTGTTCAGGATGAATTTGCAAGAACAGTTCGCGTTCTTCGCCCTGCGTCGGGTGATATGGAAGACATGGCAAAGGTTACGGCTGAAGCCTTTTCTGCCATGAACGATGAGATGGTTAGAACAGGAAAGGGCGCTCAAGACGTATCAGAGGTTCTTTATCAGTTAGGTTCTGCTGGCCTTACAGCGGAAGAGGCAGTTGCCGCCCTTCGCTCAACAATGGATGTTATTGTCGGTACAGAAGCCGACGTTACGGCAATTACCAAAACTATTGCTGGAATTTATAATAACCTCGGAAACCAAATGTATGAGGCGGCTGATGGCTCCATTCAGTTTGTCAATGCCCTAGATGCACAAGCGCAAGGATTAAAGAGAAATACAGATCTATCAAAGGGCTTTGCCGCTATTAATGACGTTTTGGTTGCCGCCTTCCGTGACCACCAGATAGAAATGTCAGAGTTAAATGATGGTCTTCGCTATAGTATAGCCACAGCCAGTATTGCCGGTGTAACATATACAGAGTTGGTAGGCGTTCTTGCTACCCTCAACGACCACATGGTTAAAGCGGGTGTTGCAGGCCGTTCGTTTCAGTCTATGTTATCGAGAATAGTTAAAAGCCCGGTAGATTTTGCTAAAGCGTTTCATATTGAACTTCCAGCAGATCAGCCCCTTAATGTTTTAAATCTTTTTGAACAACTACATGAGCAATTAAACCGTGGTGTTTGGACAGTTGAACAGCTTGGTGAAGCTTTTAAGCGCACTGGTCTTCGTGGTGCCAAAACATTTATTACCCTTATTCAGCATTTTAATGATGTGCAAAAAAATATACAAGATTTGACACATGATGTTACTGGGGCTGCCGAGACAATGGCAGATATTATGCTGGATCGCCCGGCCGCGGCCCTTGACAGGTTATATCAGGCGCTTGTTCAAATTATTAGAATTTCTCTTGATCCAATAATTAAAACATTTTTTGGCCTGATTAAAGTTGTAAATCTGGCATTTCGTTCTGTTTACGATCTGTATAGTTCTCTACCTATTCTGGTCCAGCGGTTTGTTGATCTTGGTATAGGGACCATAACCCTTGGTGCTTTAATTCTTGGCTTTGGAAAGCTTAAAAAGAGCATAGATATTGCCAAAAGAGTTGCGGCACTTTATCGTCTATCTATGATAAAGCTTAATACGGCCATTAAAAGTGGTACTGTTTTAAATACGGCATATAATTTCTCTTTAAGGGCAATGAGAACAGCCTACCATCAGGTTACTAAAGCAGCCGCAGGGTTTGCGACTACAATGCTACTGATTGCAAGAAATATAAAGGCAACGGCCCTAATCCCCGTGGCATATTTTCACGAATTAGCGGTGGCGATCAGTGCGGCTGGGATTCAAATGGGGACTATGACCGGGCTGTTTGCGTTTTCAAATACCGCCATGATAGCTTTTGGCGCTACTGTTGCCACGGTAACACAGTTAGTATTGGCTTTTGTTGCTGGGACTACGATTGCAGTTTTAGCTTTTGCCGCAATGGTGTTTGGCCTGTCAAGGCTTGATGGGGCCATGAGGAAATCTGACCGAAATATAATTAAGTTTAATGAATCCTTCCAAAAGGTAGGAGACGCCAGCAAAGAATTAAAAACAAAAATACAAGATGAAGCCATTGAAGCGCAAGGCAGAATAGTTCGCAGTGTTGGGCTAGATCTTGATTTCTACTCCCGCCGGGTCTTTAACGCCCTAGAGGTTAATACAGACATGGGCGTTGCCCTGAGGGGAACAATTAAGCAGTTAAAAGATAATACTAAGTTTCTTGAGAGGCTAAGGAATTCTGAAAACGCAACCAATGAAGCAAGAAAGAAATCCTTACAAACCTTAAATGAAGGCAGGTATATTCTACATATTTAGGCGGAGATAATAGCGAGATCGGGCACGGTATAGCAGTAGATTCATCCGGCAATGCGTATGTAACCGGAGAAGTTAGTTCAACTAATTTTCCTTTGCTTAATCAACTTCAGGGGTACTCGGGTACGGTTATAGGAGCCGGTTTTGTCACAAAGTTGGATAGCGCTGGCGCTAATCTGCTGTATTCCACTTATTTGCGGGGTAGTAACGGTATAGTATTACCCTATGCCATTGCAGTTGACCGCTTTGATAACGCGTATGTAACAGGTTATATAAGCGCGACCCTCGGTTTCCCGATTCTTAACGCTTATCAAGGTAGTCTTCAGGGCGGGTTTGACGCTTTTGTAACAGCACTAGATCCTTCACAAAGCGGTGCAGCGAGTTTGATATATTCGACATATTTTGGCGGAACTAGTAGCGATATAGCTACCGGTATAGCGGTAAATTCAATTGGTAATGCATATATAACTGGATCTACATTCTCAACTGATTTACCCACTGCAGGCAATGCGTACGATACTAGCTACGCCGGTGGTGCTATCTTTGGAGACGCATTCATAACAATGTTCGGTTCCGGCCTGCCGAGTATCAATATATCGGGAACGATAAACTGGTTAAGCGGTGATGGTTCAGGCGCGCCGGTTTCCCTTGTCATAAACGGCTCAGCTTACCCGGCGTACAGCACGAGCACCACAGCCGGCGGAAATTTCCTGTTCTCGAACGTGATTGTGGAAGACGATGATTACCTGCTGGTATTCGTAGACGACGATCCCGGTAGCGGAGCGTCAAATCTCGTGGGTATTGTCCAGGATTCTACGAGCAACATAACAGGTCTTTTGATGTACAACACAAGAGTGGCTATCGGTGACGCGGACGGAGTGGTTGGTACTTCCTTTACGAACGCGGATCTTGCTTCCGCGCTGCTTTCTCCCGCGGATTCTGACGTGCATTATACCGTGGCAGGCGGGATAGCTACTTTCACAGATGGTATAAACCTCTGGATACCCTCAGGGGTGACCTATGCTCCCGGTAATGATATCAACTTAAGCGGAGGGTACTTGAATCAAGGCACGTTTTCTGCCGGCGCGCATAAGGCTACGTTTACCGGCACGGCGCCACAGACGTATCAAATTACTACGGGCGGTTCTGCGTTTTATGAGCTTGTGTTTGACGGTGCGCTTGCGGGTAGCTGGACATGGGAATTACAGGATAATCTGACTGCAAACAGTATCGAGATAGCTAGCGGCCGACTCAAAGATAATGGCGTAACTGTAACAACAACCGGGCAGAACGCGAGCGGAAACAGTATTAAAATTAGTGCGGCTTCACTCTTATTGAATTCAACCGGTACCTGGAGGCAGGAAGGAAACGGAAATATTCTTATTTTTCCGGAAGATAACGCAATCAACAGCCTGGTGATCGCAAATGGTGTTACATCGACATTAATAACCGCTAATAGCTGGCTGAAAAAACTAACCCTCGAAGCGAACGCAACATTAACAAATGTAGGCGGCTGGGGTCTGGGCATGACTCCTATAGCTAATGATTTTATTGTTATTGATCCCACAGCTGCCTTGTCTATCCCCTTTATTCATATCTATGACCTTCCCGCTTTAACAATTACCCAGGGAACATTGATTATTCCCGGCGTTAATCTTGCAATATTTGATCCGGCAATGGGAGCGGTTCTTAGAATGGATGGAAATTGGCAGGTAAATGATTTCAATATATATGGGAACGAATTAGCCGATACCGAAGCTAAGGCATTTACCTTTGATACCAATGATCATGGCTTGACAGTTGATGGCCGCTTAATCGTGACACAAGCTGGGACTTCAGATAATTATCGGGCAAGAGTTCTTTTTGGCAATGGCGCGCATTATCTAAAGAACGAAATCCGTATTGGAGAATTTGGCGATAATACCAGTGCCACACCCGCATATTTATATCTTGAGAATTCCACTATTCACCTTGAAGGCCATCTTGATTGCCGCGACGCGTATGTAAATGCCGGCACCTCTACCATTATTTTTGAAGGAGGAAACGTACAAGGCATTTACTCTGAAGACGCGATATTTAACAATATCGAGGTCGATAAATCAGGTGAGAGATTAGATATAGTAACTGACATGGATGTAGACGGTTACTTTACACTGACATCAGGGACAGTCAGGCTGGATTTTTATAACCCGAACGTGAACTTTGGCGGAAACATCACCGTAGAAAGCGGATGCACCGTTTTCCCGGGGACAGGCCTTGTCACTTTTTATGGCGACCCCACGATTTACACCGATAATGCGGGTGTAAATTTTGGCAATATCGTAATCGGCACGTCGCCGGATACCACGGATCTTTATTCTAATTTAACCTGCTCTTCTCTTACAATTAACGGGGGAGATACCCTGAATACACGCGGATATGATATTGATTCCGCGGGTGATATTACTATTAATTCAACAGGCACACTGAATGCTACCGCAGGAGCCGGAGGGACTACGCTTATTTATGTGGGAGGCGACTGGACTAACGCCGGAACTTTTACGGCTGATACGAGCACTGTTACCTTTGATGGCGCGGGGACTTACTCAATCACAACCGGCGGAAGCGAGTTTAACAACGTGGTATTCAATAACGCAGGCGGGACGTGGTACTTTACGGATTACGCGGTCTTGAACGGCGATCTTACCATGACTGCTGGAACCTTACAAGGCGGACACAGCATCACCGTAAAAGGCGGCGACGTGACGGGTAACGGGACGATCAACCTGACAGGCGGCACGTTTAACCTGCAGGGCACCGGAAGCTTCGGCGGAGCGACGAACTGGAATTTCAACAACCTGACATTTGGCGACGGCACGACGACGGCAACGACAACTAAAATCGGCGATAATATGATTACAACCTACGACCAACTTGCCATTGCCACAAACCACACACTTCTTGCCGGCACAGGCGCGACCCAGGACGTGTGGAACCTGTCGTGGGGTGGAGGAGCGCAATATCTCACTGATATTGTTCAGATAGCGGGAGGGGGGATGCACACAGTAGCTTTAACAAGTACAGGCTATGTATATGCGTGGGGATATAATACTTATGGTCAGTTAGGCGACAATACAACTACTGACAGACATACCCCTATTAAAGTGCTTAGCGGAGCGCAAGGAGGCGGTACATATCTCAGTGGTATCTCGCAGATATCGGCGGCCGCTTATCAAACATTTGCCCTTAAAAGCGATGGCAGTGAAGTATATGCTTGGGGACGTAATAATTATGGTCAGCTAGGCGACAATACGATTATAGACAGGCATACGCCAGTAAAAGTGCTTAGCGGAGCACAGGGAGGCGGCACATATCTCACCGATATCTCACAGATAGAGGCAGGTGACGGTCACACGCTCGCTCTAAAAAGTGACGGCAGCGAAATTTATGCCTGGGGTTATAATGATAGCGGAAGACTTGGCGATGGTACAACTATTGAAAGACATACTCCTATAAAAGTACTTAGCGGAGCGCAGGGAGGCGGTACATATCTCACCGGCATTTCACAAATAGCGGCGGGTGGGGGGCATAGTGTTGCTCTTAAAAGTGACAGCAGCGAAGTATATACTTGGGGGCTTAATGATCTTGGCCAGCTCGGCGACAATACCACAATATCCAAATATACTCCTGTGAAGGTACTTAGCGGAGCGCAGGGAGGCGGCACATATCTCACTGATATCTCCCAGATAGCCGCGGGGGAGCGTCACACGGTCGCCCTTAAAAGCGATGGTAGTGAAGTTTATGCTTGGGGTGGAAACCTTTACGGCAGGCTTGGCGACAATACAACTACTGACAGACATACCCCTATTAAAGTGCTTAGCGGAGCGCAGGGAGGCGGCACATATCTCACCGATATCTCACAGATAGCCGCGGGCAATTATCACACACTTGCGCTTAAAAGTGACGGCAGTGAAGTTTATGCATGGGGTTATAATGGATTTGGACAATTAGGTAAAGGTCCGGGCGCAGATAGTCATACCCCTATTAAGGTGCTTAGCGGAGCGCAGGGAGGCGGTACATATCTCACAAATATCTCTTATATAGGAAATGGTAATATTCACACGCTTGCTCTGAAAAGCGATGGCATTGAAGTTTATGCGTGGGGTTATAATGGCTACGGGCAGTTAGGCGATAATACCATATTAACTAAATATACCCCTATCAAAGTGTTAGCGGGTGAAGCCGGACCAACAGGTGCAACTCATACCCCCTTCGTCGTAAACGGCACATTCGAGTATGAGACTTCGCGTGTCAGATATTCCGGTAATTACCCATATGGTAATATAAATATTACTTCTTTAGCTAATGCGATTTCTGATGGCACAAATCGTTATTACGCTATCGAATTTGATAATGTCTTAGAGACTTATGATCTGGCAGATTCGATAGTCGCCATGGACGACGTGGATATAACTAACGGTACGCTCGATGTGACTACGAACGACTACAATATTAATTTGCGCGGTAACTGGGCAAATAATGATACCTTTGTTGCGCGCCAAGGCACAGTCACATTTGATGGCACGAGTGGTTTTCAGCTTATTCAATCAGGCGGTAGCCCCTTCTACGGTTTTTATGTTGATAATAGCGGTACCAGTGTCAGGCCTTTGGATACACTTGATGTAAACGGACCATTTACAATTAATGATGGTGCACTTGACTTAGCCACAGTCGATCCGCTTGTATATATAACAGGTAACATATTGGTGAACCCGGCTGGAAGTGTTTTGCCGGGTGCGGTAGGGCCTGTTATCTTTGACGGTGACCCCATGACCTATAATGATCTTGCTGGTGGCACCAACTTCGGTAACATACATATAGGAACGTCCCCTGACACTACACATCTTCTGTCTGACTTAACAGCTACTTCACTTACAGTTAATGCGGGAGACCTTTTGTACACGCATGGTTATGATATTTCCATCACAAATTCAATAACCATAGGCGGTATCTTAAACGCTACGGATGATATAGCGTCAGATACAACATTCATTAGTCTGGGTGGTAACTGGGATAACAATAACGGAGCTAGCGGCTTTGTGGCTGACACGAGTACAGTTACCTTTTTAGCAGGCGTAGGGCCATCCACCATAACGGGTGACACGACTTTCTATAGATTGACTTGCGTTGCACCTTCAAAGACACTTATTTTTGAAGCGAATAGTACCCAGACTATATCAGGGCCATTAGGTGCACTTACTTTAGCAGGTGCGCCTGGTAACTTGATAGTGCTTCAGTCTACGATTGGTGGTACCCGCTTCAATCTTGATATTCCAAACAGTTATCAAACCGCCAGCTATGTAAATGTAACTGATTCAGAAGTTTTGGATATACCCGGTGATAATAATGATATATTCACGTTTAATTCCACAGAGGCGCCGGGTACGACGGATAGTGGTGATCCAGAGCCTACCGCTCGTTGGAGATTCGGGGATCTAAATATATCAGGAACAATAATGGGATTGACTGGTAATGTACCGGTAGTTTTAGTTTCGAAAAATGGATGGACCTATACCACTACGACGACAACTGGAGTAGAAGGTGAAGATTTTACGTTTGCCAACGTGTTCGCAGACGACAATGATTATCTTCTCATATTTATTAATGACAATAATTCAGCTTCCGAGAATTCGAATCTAATGGGTATTATACAGGATGCTTCAACCGACATAACGGGCCTACTTATGTATGATGATAGGATCGCTATGGGTGACACTGACGGAGTTGTGGGCGTTTCCTTTACAAACGCAGATCTTGCAGGTGCTTACTATAGCGATTCCGATGTACATTACACAGTAGCAAGTCCTGCTACTTTTACAGATGGCATTACGTTATGGATACCATCTGGTGTTACGTATGCTCCTGGTGACGATATCAATTTAAGCGGAAGTTTCTTTAATGAGGGGACGTTTACCGCTAGCACCCATACAATAACTTTTGACGGTGCAGGAAATCATTTCATTACTACCGGAGGATCAGAGTTTTATGATGTCGTTTTTAATAACTCAGTCGGGACGGGGACTTGGACTGCCCGTGATGACATCGTGATAAACAATGATCTAGTGATGACTGCGAGCACACTTGAAGGCGGACATGATATTACAGTCAAGGGTGGTGATGTTACTGGTGGCAGTGGAATAATTAATTTAAATGCTGGAACGTTTACTTTAGAAGAGACGGGAAGTTTCGGGGGAAATACGGGGTGGACTTTCTACAACCTTACGTTCGGTGACGGCCAGAATACAAGAACCACATCTAAAACAGGTAGTAACGTTATCACGATCTCGGGTCAATTACTGGTAGAAGATTACCATACCCTACAAGCCGGTTCGAGCACCTGGACTCTTAACTATAGCGGCGGAGGGGCCGGCGCAGGGACTTTCTTGCTTCCCGATGTAACACAAGTTGTCGGATCATCGTCTTTCGGCACACAAACTTTTGCTGTTACAACTGACGGTTATGTGTATGCCTGGGGGGATAATAATTCCGGCCAATTAGGAGACGGCACACAAATAGATAGGCATACCCCGGTGCGGGTATTAGCAGGAGAACAAGCGCCGTTAACAGGAGAAACCTATCTTTCAGATATCGTCCAGGTAGCAGCAGGAAGGGTCCATACAGTAGCCTTAACAAGCGATGGTTATGTGTATTCATGGGGGTTTGGAAGGGCGTTAGGAAACGGCACAAGTGTAAATATAGCTCAAACCACACCGGTAAGGGTGCATGATGGTACTCAAGCTACCGCTTCAGGATTTCTGGAGAACGTAACCCAGATATCAGCAGGATACCAGTATACTCTGGCTTTAATAGACGATGGTTCCGTGTATTCATGGGGATATAACGCTTATTTGGGAGCAGGAGGACTAGTAAGGGATCCGTATACTCCAGCAAGGGTAGTAGACGGGGCCCAGACGCCGGGAGTATCAGATTACCTGGAAGATGTCACTCAAGTGTCAGCTGGGGATTTTCATTCAGTAGTTTTGACGCTCGAGGGTACAGTTACAAAAATATACACCTGGGGAAATAATACCAGAGGGCAATTGGGGTATGACACCGGTCCCGAGCCTCCGTATATTACCGGACCCCCATATGCAGCTACAGATGCTCCGGGAGTTGTATTTGCTTTAGCGGGTGAAACTATTACCCAGGTGGCAGCGGGCGGGTTGCACACACTGGCACTTACAGATGATGGGAATGTGTATGGCTGGGGTTATAACTATTACGGACAGGTAGGGAATAATTCACAGGGAGGTACATTTAACGTCACTCTTACGCCGACACTTGTACATGATGGCGAGCAGACACCGGGAGTATCAGATTACCTGGAAAACATCGTGCAGATATCAGCGGGAGGGTCACACTCCCTGGGCTTGACAGATACAGGGATTGTATACGCATGGGGGGGAGCCGGTGACGGACAATTAGGAAACGTACATGCGGCGTACCCATATTATTGGGAATTAACTCCGATACAGGTGCATGCTCCGCTACCCGAATATCCTACAGAGTACTTAGAAAATATTGACTTTGTGGATGGGGGAAACGCGCACTCTCTGTTCGTGACGGACACGGGTATCTTATACGCATGCGGCGGGAATGCAACCGGAGAAATAGGTGATGGCACGACACTCATCAGAGAACTTCCGGTAATAGTGACGGGAGAGCCCGCATTTAGGGTCGACCAAGAAACAACCTATGCGCCTTTCGTTATAAAAGAGCAAGGTACGTTTAAAAGCCAGACTTCCCGGGTGGTATATTCGGGGGATTATCTTTACGGTAAAACAAGCGTTACTCCTACCACGTATTACGATCTTGAAATCAGCAATGCTTCTGAGACTTATAGGCTGGCAGGGGCGATAACCGCTACCAACGATCTCTACATAACAGCCGGTACTCTTGAAGGTTTGCACGATGTTACCGTTCAAGGTGGTGACGTAACCGGTGACGGAGCAATCAATTTAACCGCCGGGACATTTACTTTGGAAGGCACGGGTTCCTTTGGCGGGGATACCGACTGGACCTTTAACAACTTGAACTTTGGTGAAGGAGTAGGTCCTGGTGCAACGACAACGACAAAAACCGGAACAAACATGATTACCACGTATGACAAATTGACGATAAAAGATTTCCATACTCTCTTGGCCGGCACAAAAGCTGTACCTACTGAAGACCAAGATGTCTGGAATCTTTCTTATGGTGGAGGAGCATATTATCTCGGCGATGTAATCCAGGTTGTCGGAGCAGCGTATGGCGCACAAAGTTTTGCTGTTACAGCTGACGGTTATTTATATGCGTGGGGAGATAATACTTCGGGCCAGTTAGGAGATGGCACACAGATAGAAAGGCATACCCCGGTACAGGTGTTGGGAGGAGAACAAGGCGGGACCTATCTTTCCGATGTCATACAGGTAACATCAGGATCTTATAACACGGCAGCATTAATAAGCGATGGTTCTGTATATTCATGGGGACTTGGAAGAACGTTAGGTAACGGCACGGCTGTAAGTAGTGCTCAAACCACACCGGTAAGGGTGCATGATGGCTCTCAGGCTACCGCGTCAGGATTTTTAGAGGACGTTACCCAGATATCGGCAGGATACTATTTCACTCTGGCTTTAATAGACGACGGTTCCGTGTATGCATGGGGATGGAACGCTTATTTGGGAGTAGGGACAGACACTGCGTATACACCGTTAAGGGTAGTAACCGGCGCGCAGGGTGCTGCCTCAGGTTATTTAGAAAACGTTACTCAAATATCAACAGGGCATTTTCATTCAGTGGTTTTAACGAACGAACCTGCAGGTCCCAGCACAACTACAAAAGTATACACCTGGGGGGCTAATAACAGAGGTCAATTGGGATATGACACAGGTCCCGAACCCCCGAATCCTACCGGACCTCCATATGCAGCTACAAATACTCCGGGATATGTAAGTACTTTACAGAATGAAACTATTGTCCAGGTGGCAGCAGGAGGAGTGCATACACTGGCCTTGACAGAGCATGGGACTGTATATGGCTGGGGTTATAACTATTACGGCCAGGTAGGAAACGATTCACAGGGAATAGGTGATTACAATGTGACTCTTATCCCGACACGTGTACACGATGGTGAGCAAGATAATTATACGCAATATCTAGAAAATATTGTGCAGATATCAGCGGGAGGATACCACTCACTGGCCTTAACGAATACCGGGGCTGTATATTCATGGGGTAGAGCCAACGGCGGGCAATTAGGTAACGTACATGTGGCATATCCATATTATTGGGAGTTGGCCCCGATACAGGTGCATGGACCGTTACCCGAATATCCTACGCACTATTTGGATAATATCGGACTTGTCGAAGGAGGAAACCAGCACTCTCTGGTCGTGGCAAACGACGGTACCATATATTCATTTGGTATTAATACATACGGTGAACTAGGGGATGACACTACAGTCATGAAAGAGCTTCCGATCCTGGTATGGGCAGGAGAAGGTGCTACAGGCGGTGGCGGCGGACCGCCTCCTGCGGATCATACACCATTTGTTATAGACGGGACTTTCACGTATCAGACTTCACGTGTTACATATTCCGGTTATTATCCTTACGGTGGCGGTAACTCAACGATCGTCACTCCGGGGACATATTACGATATAGAATTTGATAATGCTTCCGAGACTTACATATTGGGCGGAGCGATAGTCGTTACGAATAATTTAGATATAACAGCCGGGACTTTAGATGCCAGTACAAGCAGTTACGGTATAACAGTCGACAATGATTGGACTAATAATGATACTTTCGTGCCTAGAGCCGGTACGGTTACTTTTACCAATGACTATACTAATCCGGATTCTAGTATATCGGGTGACACTATTTTCTTTGATCTTGTTTGTAATGTACCCGGGAAAACTCTTGAATTTGCGGCTGGATCGACCCAGACCATTGATGGGACGCTTACCTTAACAGGTACTTCGGGGAATGAGATACTGCTAAGGTCTTCTGTTGGCGGGAATCGTTTTAACTTCGATATACCAAACGGTATTCAAGAAGTAGAGTACGTGGATGTTCAGGATTCAGAGGTTCTGGATAGCTCAACTAATAATAATGATATTTTTGCTACTAATTCAATAAATAATGGAAACACTGATACATTAGATGCTGAACCGACTGCTCGCTGGATATTTAGTAGTGCTGATTTAGTTGACTATTTAGAAATTACGCCGTCTACACATACTATGGAAGCCGGTGACTCACTAGAACTTACAATAGGGGCTTATAATGTTGGCGGACATATAGTTGATACCTATTCTGGTTCG
>Ga0180431_10000307_pt1 | contig 70386 bp, 54 predicted proteins | sample SS_ome_11_FD_132459 | JGI IMG/M metagenome (GOLD analysis project Ga0180431, IMG submission 132459) | Hypersaline lake sediment archaeal communities from the Salton Sea, California, USA - SS_1_MS_1 metaG | ecosystem: Environmental > Aquatic > Non-marine Saline and Alkaline > Hypersaline >...
CAATTTCCTGAAGCCACACAGAGGGATTGGCTTGCTGACGCCAGCCAAGGCAGCAGGAATAAAAGAAGCAACAGTTGAAGGGCTGCTAATGCCCTTCATCCCTGGTTAAAGTTACACTACCGCATGCCCCACCGTTGCCACTCCCTAAAGTTTCAGGAAAAATTCGTGGAATTTTGTTGTTGTAAGCTCAGGATGGAAAGCAAGGGCAAGAAAGTGCCTGTTTGACTTTTTCTGGTAGGCTGCAACAACTTCTTCTCCGTGGAATGCCATTGGCTGCACTTGTTCTGAGGAAATGGAAAGTTTGGGTGCCCTTATGAAAACCCCGTCTATTTTTCCAAATACTGTTGTTATCCTGGCTTCAAATGAGTCAAGCTGGGAGCCATATGCATTTCTTGCAACAGAAATGTCCATCAAAGAGAGGAAACGCTGGTCTTCATGTGCATTGTGCACTTGCTTTGCAAGAAGCACTGCCCCGGCGCATGTTCCCATTATTTTCCTTATTCTTAAAATCTCGCCCATTACCCCTGCCCTTTCAATGAGCCTTGAAATTGCTGTTGACTCCCCCCCTGGCAGTATTATCCCGTCAAGCCCTTGCATGTCCTGCTTTTCCCTCACTTCAACAACCTGCACAGGTATTCCTGACTTTTCAGAAGCAGAAAGCAAAGTGTTTATGTGCTCCTCAACATCACCCTGCAGGGCAAGCACTCCGATTTTTTTCACTAGATTCCCCTATCTGAAAGCTTTTGACTTAAGCTGTCAATCTCAAGGCCGCCCATTGGCTTTCCAAGACCTTCTGATGCCTTTGCTATTTTTCCAGGGCTTGCAAAATGCGCAACTGCCTCAACTATTGCCTGTGCCCTTCTTTCCGGGTCAGAGGACTTGAATATTCCGCTGCCAACAAATACTCCATCGCACCCAAGCTGCATGCACAAGGCAGCATCAGCAGGGGTTGCTATCCCGCCAGCAGCAAAATTAACTACTGGAAGCCTGTCAAGCTCAACTACTTTTTCAACAAGAGAAACAGGGGCCCGCATATTGTGCGCAATTTGAGCAAGCTCTTTTTGGCTTTTTCCCTTAAGGCAGGAAATTTCATTGTTAACTGCCCTTATGTGCCTGACTGCCTCAACTATATTGCCTGTTCCTGCCTCGCCTTTTGTCCTTATCATTGCAGCTCCTTCTGATATCCTTCTCAATGCCTCGCCAAGGTCACGGCATCCGCAAACAAAGGGGATTGAAAACTGCCATTTGTCAATATGGTGCTCTGAATCTGCTGGTGTCAAAACTTCTGACTCATCTATATAGTCAACTTTAAGTGATTCAAGAACCTGGGCTTCAACAAAATGGCCTATCCTGCATTTTGCCATTACTGGTATCCCTACAGCTGACTTTATCCCAAGTACTTTTTCAGGGTCTGCCATCCTTGCAACCCCGCCTGCCTTTCTTATGTCAGCAGGAACCCTTTCAAGTGCCATTACTGCAACTGCGCCTGCCTCTTCTGCCATTTTTGCCTGCTGCGGGTCAATAACATCCATTATTACCCCGCCTTTTAGCATTTGCGCCAAGCCTGCCTTTACTGCAAAAGTGCCGGTTGAAGGATTAGTCTTAGTTTTTGCCAAGCATAACACCCACGCTTCAGAGTAATGAGCGCTAGCTTAAATAATGTTTGTAAATGTCTGGCTTTTTTGCACGGCAGATGCACTGAGAAAGAAAAAAGGCTTATAAATGTGAACCTCCGATAAACTATGCAAGCACAACAGGTTGTGGTTGGGTTCCCTCTGAAACACTATATATTGTGGTTTTAAGAGGTTTTGGGAAATGTGATATCGTGTCTGTTTCCCCCTTGTTCTGCTTGCTTTTGCCAAAAAAGGCGCGGTGTAACCATGGCTGAAGCAACTGTTTCAAAGCAGCAAGAAAAGCATGGAGGAATGCAGGTAAAGCGTCTTTTTACAAAAGAAGGCCAAGACCCGGTAGATTCAGTTGAATATGAGTTTCGCTCATCAATAATAAGGAATGCTGACGGGTCAATTGTTTTCCAGATGGATGATGTTGAGGTGCCAAGCTCATGGTCGCAGGTTGCAACAGACATAATTGCTCAAAAATATTTCAGAAAGGCAGGTGTCCCGCAGTATGGAAAGGATGGAAATCCCTTAAAGGACTCAAAGGGGAGAATTCTTAAGGGAAGCGAAAAATCTGCCAAGCAGGTTGTAAAAAGGCTTGCAGCCTGCTGGAGGCACTGGGGGGAAAAGCACAATTACTTTGCCTCAAAATCAGACGCAGAGGCATTTGAGGATGAGCTTGCCCATATGCTGATTAACCAGATGTGCTCCCCAAATTCACCGCAATGGTTCAATACAGGGCTTGCAAATTCATATGGAATAAAAGGAAGTGCACAGGGCCATTATTACCCAGACCCAAAAACAGGGGAAGTGAAAGCATCTAAGGATGCATATACAAGGCCTCAGCCGCATGCGTGCTTTATCCAGTCATTAAGCGATGATTTGGTGAATGAGGGCGGCATTTTTGACCTTGTAACACGCGAAGCCAGGCTTTTCAAGTATGGGTCAGGCACAGGCACAAACTTCTCCTGCTTAAGGGCTTCTGGCGAAAGGCTGTCAGGAGGCGGCCATTCATCTGGAATGATGTCCTTTTTGAAAATCAATGACAGGGCAGCTGGGGCAATAAAATCAGGCGGAACAACAAGAAGGGCAGCAAAAATGGTTATAGTTGACATTGACCACCCTGACATAGAGGGATTCATCTCCTGGAAAATGAAGGAAGAGCAAAAGGTCGCTGCAATGGTCGCAGGAAGCCGCTCATGCGCAAAGCAGCTTGAAAACCTTGTAAAAATTGCACAGGCAGAGCAGACAACTGACCTGAAAAATGAAAGAATAAAGCTTGCAGTTGTGCAGGCTTTGTCAAAAAATGTGCCATTGAGCTATATACTGAGGGTGCTTTCACTTGCAAAGCAGGGAAGAAAAGGGATAAATTTCCCGGTCCTTGATACTCATTATGAAAGCGAGGCATATACAACTGTTTCAGGCCAGAACGGGAACAATACGGTGAGAATATCAAACAAGTTCATATGGGCTGTTGAAAATGACGCAGACTGGAATCTGGTTGCAAGGACTGACAGGTCTGTAATGAAAAGGCTCAAGGCAAAAGATTTGTGGGACCAGATAGCATTTGCAGCCTGGTCATGCGCAGACCCGGGCGTTCAGTATGATGACATAATAAATGACTGGCATACTTGCCCTGTTGACGGCAGGATAAATGCATCAAACCCGTGCTCAGAATATATGTTCCTTGATGACACTGCATGCAATTTGGCAAGCCTGAACCTTATGAAATTCCTGAGTGATGAGGGAGTATTTGATGTTGACTCATTCAAGCATGCAACAAGGCTGTGGACAATTGTGCTTGAGATTTCTGTTTTAATGGCCCAGTTCCCTGCAAAAAGCATTGCAAAAAGAAGCTTTGATTTCAGGACTTTGGGATTAGGCTATGCAAACCTTGGCACACTTCTCATGGTGCTCGGAGTGCCTTATGAAAGCCCAGAGGCACTGGCAATAACAGGCGCAATCAGTGCAATTATTTGCGGAGAGTCTTATGCTGCTTCTGCTGAAATGGCGCGCGAGCTTGGGCCTTTTTCAGCATACAAGAGGAACAGGGAGCACATGCTGCGCGTGATAAGAAACCACAGGCGGGCAGCATACAATGCAGGCAAAAACGATTATGAGGCGCTTTCCGTAACCCCAATGGGAATTGATGAGGTGCACTGCCCAGGCTATTTGCTGCAGGCTGCGCGCGAGTGCTGGGACAGGGCATATTCACTTGGGGAAAAGCATGGCTACAGGAATGCGCAGGTTACTGTGATTGCGCCTACTGGAACAATAGGGCTTCAGATGGATTGTGACACAACTGGCATTGAGCCTGACTTTTCCATCGTGAAATTCAAGAAGCTTGCAGGGGGCGGGTACTTTAAGATTGTGAATGCGTCAGTGAAAAAGGCGCTCAAAAGATTGGGATATGATGAGCAGCAGATAAAGGACATTGAGGTTTACTGCACAGGCCATGCAAGCCTGAAGGGCTGCCCGCATGTAAATGAGGAGTCATTGATTTCACGCGGATTTACAAAAGAAAAAGTCTCAAAGGTAGAGAAGCAGCTTGCAAAGGCATTTGACATAAGGTTTGCTTTTAACAGGCATGTGCTTGGCAAGGATTTCATAAAAGGGCTTGGCATAACTGACGCTGAAATGGATGAGCCGCAGTTTGACCTTCTTTTAAAAGTCGGATTTACAAAAGAGCAGATTGAAAAGGCAAATGAATATGTTTGCGGCACAATGACAATTGAAGGCGCGCCGCATTTGAGGGAAGAGCATTATCCAGTATTTGACTGCGCAAACAAGTGCGGCAAAAAAGGAGAGAGGTTTATCTCCTATGTTGGGCACATAAAAATGATGGCAGCAGCCCAGCAGTTCATATCAGGCTCAATCTCAAAGACAGTAAACATGCCTTCTGACTCAACTATTGAGGACATGAAAGACGCTTACATGCTTTCCTGGAGGCATATGCTGAAATCAAATGCCCTTTACAGGGATGGAAGCAAGCTTTCCCAGCCTTTGAATGCAACTGCTGATGTTGATGAGGATGAGCTTGCGCAGTTGCTTGGGCTTGGCGAGCAGATTGATGATTCGTTCGGCCCTGCGCAGCTCCAGTCAAAAATAATCGGAAGGATAAACAGGAGAAAGCTGCCAACAAGAAGAAGGGGCTTTGTGCAAGAGGCAAGAGTTGGGGGGAACAAGGTTTACCTGAAGACAGGCGAATACCCGGAAGGAGCGCTTGGGGAAATATTTATTGACATGTACAAGGAAGGCGCAGCATACAGGGCACTTCTCAACTGCTTTGCAATATCTGTTTCAAAGGGCCTGCAATACGGGATTCCGCTTGAGGAGTTTGTAGACTCATTCACATTCACGCGCTTTGAACCTGCAGGTGTTGTGACTGGCCATGAGGCAGTCAAAAATGCTACATCAATAATTGACTATGTTTTCAGGGTGCTTGGCTATGAGTATTTGAACAGGCAGGATTTTGTTCATGTAAAGCAGTTGAACGGAGAAGCGCCTGTGCCCCGCATTGAGGAGCAAAAGTCGCAAGTAAAGCTTGTTGAGCCATCCAGCAAAAGACAGGATGACGAAAAAGAAGCAGACTTTGATTCAATGTCAAGGGATGCAAAAACACAGGGCTTTACTGGCACGCAATGCCTGGCATGCGGCTCAATGAAAGTAAAGCAGAATGGCAGCTGCGAAGTCTGCATGGATTGTGGGGAGACGACTGGTTGCTCGTAAGGCAAACTGATTTAAGCAAAAGAGAATGAACTATCCACATGGAACTTTACTTAGGGGCGGCTTTGCTTTGGATATTTCTTGGCATATCTGCGTTTTTCGCGGCAAGCGAGGTTGCATTCCTTTCAATGTCAAGCATAAGGCTGGGATCGCTTGTTGAAAAGAATGTGCCAGGCGCAAAAGCAGTTGCAAGGCTAAGAGAAAAGAGAAGAAGAGTCGTAATCTCAATACTTATTGGAAACAATATTGCAAACATTGCAGCATCAGCGCTTGCCACATCAATTGCAATTGCCCTGTTTGGCGAAGCAGGGATAGGGGTTGCAGTAGGGATAATGAGCTTTCTTTTGCTGACCTTTGGGGATATCACGCCAAAGAGCTTTGCAACAAGCTATGGAGAAAAGACAATACTTGCAATTGCCCCTGTCCTTGAGGGCTTTTACTATGTCTCATTCCCCTTTGTAATTTTATTTGAACAGATAAACAAGATAATCCCAGGGGTTTATTCCCGCGCAACCACAGTTGAGAGATTTACTGAGGATGATGTAAGGACTGCTGTGAAGCTTGGGGCAAAGCACAAGGGAATAACAGATAAGGAAAAGCAGCTCATTGAAAACGTGCTTGCATTCAATGACAGGACTGTGGAACAGGCAATGACCCCAAAACCAGGGGTTGTCTGCCTTCACTCATCAATGACTGTTATGGATGCGCAGAGAAAAGCGGTTGAAAGCAAGTACAGCAGATTTCCAGTGCTGAGCAAAAAAGGCAATGTGACAGGCTTAGTCAGCATAAAGACAATAAACAGGGCGCTTTATGAGAACCCTGACTGGGCTGTGGGAAAAATTGCAATCGGCCCTGTGAAACTTCATGCGAGGGAAAAGGCAAATGCGGCATTTTCAAAGCTCCAGAAAATGGGCCGGAACATAGCAATAGTTGTAAATGACAAAGGAGATTTTACCGGGATTGTTACCTTAGAGGACTTGCTTGAGGAGCTGGTTGGGGAAATAGAGTAGGCCCTATTTGCTATTCTTTCTCGTGCCAAGGCTGAAAATGCTGATGTCAAGCCCTCCTTTTTTCTCAAGTTCATTGTTTATGTAATCAAGCAGTATTTTTTTGATGCGAAAGTATTCCTCTTTTGGAAGCTGCTGGTTGAATACTGCATAGCGCAAGCCTTTTGCATTGAAGCAGAATATGCCCTCTTCAACATTCTCGCAGTTATGGCAAAAAAAGCATGAGCTGCACAGGTAAGAGCTGTCTGTTTCAAAGCAGTTCTTGCAGCGCGTGAGGTTAAAGCAGCTGATGCAAAACTCGCAGTTGAGTATTCTTTCCCCTCCACCGAAAATATACTTTGACTCTGTGACTATGGAGGAAAAGGCAGAATCAGATGATGCAATCCCATACCATAGCCTGTGCACATTGCTGCTGTCTGCAAGGGAAGGGGTTTCTGTTGCATTATTGTTCCTGCCCTCAACAAACTCATGAGTCAGGACTGCTATTTTGCCTGCCTTGCTTGCAATTCCTGAAAGAGAGACATCTTCTGCTTGCCCAATCTTGATTTTTGCTTTTGATTCGTTTGCCCTCTTGAAGCTTGCAAGGTTCCCTTTTGCAGAATTTCCAACCATTGGAATTTCTGCCCTGTAAGCAGGCTCTTCGCTTTTTCCTTTGACTTTTTTCACTCCAAGCGAGCGGCTTGAAAGCCAGTTGCCGAACTTTGCTGCGCTTGCTTGTTCTTTTCCAAGTACAATTTTGGTTGCCGAAGAAAAAGCCCTGTCAATTGAAGCTGGAGGAGGAGAAAATGGAATTGCTTGCTCTCCTTGGTCTTTGCAGGCCATAATTTTCCCAAGTGAGAATATCCTCTTTCTTGAGCAAAGGGTTTGTGCCATTTCTGAAACCAGCTTTTTTTTCAGGGCAAGGTATTTTTCGCGGGGCAACTCAAGGTTGCCTATGCAGTTGCGGCTGTTGCGAAGGTTGAAGCAGAACATGCAGTCAGAAGAACCTGAGCAGTTGATTGCATAGTAGCAGTCAGAGACATTGTCAGAAAGGTAAGTTTCAAAGCATCTTGCAGCCCCAAAGGTTGATACTGATGCACATCTTATGCAGCGGATGCAGTGGCTTATTCCTCTGAAGAAAGTGACTCCGAAAATTGACTCAGAATACCTGCCAACAGAGCAAAAAGCAGCGTTCTTTGACTGGAAAATGTCATGCGAATAAAAAATATTTGAGCAGTCAACGCAGTTGTCTGCCATGCAAACCTCAATGTTTTTTCCGAATATCTTGTTGCCGCAGAATGTTGCCTGCTCTGCTGCTGCCTCAAAAAGAGAGTCAATATCTTTTATGCTGTTTATGCTAAGCTGCGGCTTTTTGAGCTTTTCTACCTGGTCTTGCGAAACAAACCTTGCGGCTTTTGGGTAGTGGCTGCCTGAAAGAATGATTTGCTTTCCTGAGACCGAGCAGTTTGCAGTTGTATTTGGAAGCATTGCCTCCTTGAGATAGGGCTCAAATTCTGCAAGATCGCCTATCTCTTCCCTGAACAGGATTTTGCAGGTGCTCTTGAAAGCACTGTTGGTTTTTTCTGGCATGCCTTCCATACTATGAATCTGGCAGATAGAGTTTATGATACCTTATATATGCATGGTGCGGCCAAAAAGAGAAAAAACTAACTGTTAAACAAGACATAGGTTTATATACTTCAACTATATACAGACTATATATTGAGGTGATATGATGGTATCTGCACAAGTTGACCTGAATGACTATACCAACTGGGTCCTTAAAGTGATAAAGGCAAAGTTCAACCTCAGGGACAAGTCAGAAGCAATAAACAAGTTCGCAGAAATCTACGGCGATGAGCTAGTGGAAAAAGAGGCGAATGACCAGTATGTCAAAAAGGTGCTTGAAATTAGCAATAGGCATATGAAAAAGTATGGAAACAGGAAAATGACATTAAAGGAGCTTGACGCCCTCTGCGAGATGGATTAGATGTTCGATTTTGACCTTTCTGACGAGCTTAAGTTAAAGATAAGAAAGCTTTTGAAAAAGGACAGGAAGAAAGTAAGGATGATAAACAAGAAAATCATTGAGATTACAGGCAGCAGCCCGGATACAATAGACCATTACAAGAACTTGAAAGGCAACCTAAAGGAATATAGGAGAGTGCATATTGCAACACATTTTGTGCTTACTTTCAAGGTTGACAAGAAAAAAAATTTCATACTTTTTGTTGATTTTGAGCACCATGACAAGGCATACTGAATAGGTCCAATTTTAGTCTCTTTTTCAGGCCAAAATCAAGCATACCTTTATAAGCATGTTTTGGCATAAATTCTAAGTCAAATTTACGTCGTAGAATGAGCTTGTGAAAAGACCCTGAAACTAGGGCAGAAAATGACTCAAAATTAGTGGTAAAAATGGATGGCAAAACCAATCCGAAGGCTGATGAATACAGCGCCAAAAACATACAGGTATTGGAAGGCTTGGAGGCAGTAAGAAAGCGCCCAGCAATGTATATTGGGGACACTGCTGAGCGGGGATTGCACCACCTTGTATATGAGGTGGTTGACAACTCTGTAGACGAGTCATTGGCAGGCTTTTGCAAGAATGTTGAGGTTTCATTGGGAGAAGGGGGCATTGTTACTGTTTCTGATGATGGCAGGGGAATACCAGTTGAAATGCATGAAGGAGCAAAAAAGTCAGCCCTTGAGGTTGTAATGACCATCTTGCATGCTGGAGGCAAGTTTGACAACAAAAGCTACAAGGTCTCAGGCGGCCTGCACGGAGTAGGAGTATCAGTTGTCAATGCCCTGTCAGAATGGCTGGAAGTTGACATCAAAAGAAATGGAATGCATTACAGGCAAAAGTATGAAAGAGGAGTCCCAAGCGCTCCTGTAAAAGAGCTTGGCAAAACAGAAGGAAGCGGCACAATAATCAGATTCAAGCCAGACAACAAGATTTTCAAGGACATAAAATTTCATTTTGATATAATTGCAAACAGGATGAGGGAGCTTGCTTTCCTGAACAAGGGATTGAGAATTTTGGTAAGGGATGAGCAGACAGGGGAAACAGAGGACAATAAGTATGAAGGAGGCATAGTTTCTTTTGTTGAGCATATAAACAAGAACAAAAACCCGATTACTGATGTCATTTACTTTGAAAAGCAGCAAGGAGACGTTCTTGTTGAGCTTGCAATGCAGTACAATGCCGGGTTTAATGACAATATTTACTCTTTTGCAAATAATATCAATACAATTGAGGGAGGATCCCATTTGGTTGGGTTTCGCTCTGCCCTAACAAGGGCATTGAATGAGTATGCCACCTCAAACAATGGGAAAAAAGAAGTAAGAATAAGCGGCGAGGACTTGAAAGAAGGGCTTGCAGCTGTGCTTTCTGTCAAGCTTCCGAGCCCGCAGTTTGAAGGCCAGACAAAAACAAAGCTTGGGAACAGCGAAATGAAGAGTGTTGTTTATTCTATTGTGAGTGAAAAGCTGAGAGCATATCTTGAGGAAAATCCTGCCCAGGCAAGGAAAATAGTTGAAAAGGCCACAAGTGCTGCCAGTGCCCGTGAAGCTGCGCAAAAGGCGCGTGAGCTGGTAAGAAGGAAGAGCGCAATGGAGTCAACTGTTCTTCCTGGCAAGCTTGCTGACTGCTCTGAAAGGGACCCTGCAAAATCAGAAATTTATATTGTGGAGGGGGATTCAGCCGGAGGCAGCAGCAAACAAGGAAGGGACAGGAAATTCCAGGCTATTTTGCCGCTCAGGGGCAAAATACTCAATGTTGAAAAGGCACAGATAACAAAAATACTTAATAACAATGAAATCAGGGCACTCATTTCTGCTTTGGGAACTGGGTTTGGAGAGGATTTTGACATCAAAAGGCTCCGCTACCACAAAGTAGTGATAATGACAGATGCTGATGTGGATGGAGCGCACATCAGGACTCTTTTGCTTACCCTTTTCTTCAGGTACTTTAAGGAGCTTGTTGAAAAAGGGCATATTTACATTGCACAGCCACCACTTTACAAGATAAGGAAGGGCAAAACAGAGCAATATGCTTATTCAGATACGCAAAAAGAGGAGCTTCTCAAGGAAATGGGAGACAAAACATCTATACAGCGCTACAAAGGGCTTGGTGAAATGAACCCAGACCAGCTTTGGGGAACAACAATGGACCCTGCAAACAGGGTGCTGCAAAAAGTCACTATTGAAGATGCAGTAAAAGCAGATGAAATGTTCACAATACTCATGGGAGATGCAGTAGAGCCAAGAAGAAAGTTCATTGAAATGCATGCAAAAGAAGCCAAAAATATTGATATTTAGTGATTTTCATGGCAGAATATTATGAGCATGGCAAAATAGAGCCCCGCGCAGTTGAAAGGGAAATGCGAAGCTCTTATTTAGAGTATGCCATGAGCGTTATTGTTGGCCGTGCCCTTCCTGATGCAAGGGATGGGCTTAAGCCAGTTCACAGGAGAATCCTTTATGCAATGTATGAGCTTTCTAATACCCACGACAAGCCATACAAAAAAAGCGCCAGAGTTGTGGGCGAGACTTTGGGAAAGTTTCATCCCCATGGGGACACTGCGATTTATGACTCAATGGTAAGAATGGCACAGAACTTTTCAATGAGGCATACTTTAATTGACGGGCAGGGCAATTTTGGTTCAATTGACGGGGACAATGCAGCTGCAATGAGATATACTGAAGTAAGGCTGCATAAATTTTCCGAGGAAATGCTTTCTGACATTGAGAAAAATACTGTTGACTTTGTACCTAACTTTGATGCGACCATGAAGGAGCCGATTGTCCTCCCATGCAAAGTGCCAAACCTTCTTGTAAATGGCTCATCTGGAATTGCAGTTGGAATGGCAACCAATATGCCGCCGCACAACCTCTCAGAGTCAGTTGATGCCCTGGTTGCAATGATTGACAAGCCAGATATAACTTTGGATGAGGTTATGCAGCATGTAAAGGCGCCTGACTTTCCAACAGCAGGCTTTATTGTTGGAAAAAGGGGCACACATGAGGCTTATTCAACTGGAAAAGGGATAATCAGGATTAGGGGAAAGGCAGAAATAACTGAAAAAAAGGACAAGAGAAAAAGGATTGTGATTACCCAGCTTCCTTACCAGGTGAACAAGGCTGAACTTGTAAAAAATATTGCAGAGCTTGCAAGGAACAAGAGAATTGAGGGCATTTCAGACATTGCAGACAGGTCTGATAGAAAAGGCATGCATGTTTTGATTGACTTGAAAAAGGATGCAAATGCAGATGTTGTACTTAACCAGCTTTATGCAAGGACATCACTTGAGGCAACATTTGGCATAAACAACCTTGCGCTTGTGAACAATGAGCCAAAATTGCTTTCTCTGCCAGAGCTTTTGCATGAGTTTTTAAGGCACAGAAAAGAAGTCATCACAAGAAGGAGCAAATTTGAGCTTAAAGTTGCAAAGGACAGAAAGCACATTGTAGAGGGGCTTCTTGTTGCGCTTGGGAAGATTGACGAGGTTGTAAAGGCAGTCAAGGCTGCAAAAAGCCCAAGCGAGGCAAAGCAGGCGCTTGTTAAAGGATATTCACTCACAGAAAAGCAGGCAGCAGCAATACTTGAAATGAAGCTTCAAAGGCTTACAGCGCTTGAGACTGGGAAACTAAAGGATGAGGACTCAAAGCTTGCAAAAACAATTGAGCACCTTGCTTCTGTGCTTGCAGATGACAAAAAAATCTACGGGCTAATAAAGGATGAGCTTTTGGAAGTAAAGCAAAAGTATGGAAATGACAGGAAAACCCAGATACTTGAGGAGGAAGGGGAAGTTGAAATTGAGGATTTGATTGCAGAAGAGGAGGTTGCAGTCATAATAACAAAGGATGATTATATCAAAAGGGTGCCAATTGGAGAGTACAGGGCGCAGAAAAGAGGAGGCAGGGGAGTAATTGGCTCAGAAACAAAGGAACAAGACCAGATAAGGGACATTTTGCTTGCCTCAACCCATGATTACCTGCTGTTTTTCACTGACAAGGGAATGGTGCATTGGCTCAAAGTTTACAGGATTCCGCAAAGCGGAAGGTATTCAATGGGCAAGGCAATAGTGAATTTGCTTGAGCTGAAAGAAGAGAAAATAAGCGCATGGGTCAGGACAAGGGAATTTGGGGAAAATGAGTATCTGGTAATGGTCACTAAAAACGGGATTGTGAAAAGGAGCAAACTGTCTGAATACTCAAGGCCAAGAAAAGGGGGGATAATTGCAATTACCTTGAGGGAAAATGACTCTTTAATATCAGCAAGAAGGACTGATGGCAACAGGGAAATGATAATTGCAACAAAGAAGGGAATGGCAATCCGCTTTAAGGAGCAGGATGTGCGGGAGATTGGAAGGACTGGCCAGGGGGTAAAGGGAATAAGGCTCAAAAAGGAAGATGCAGTTATTGGAATGGCACTTGATGTCAGCGAAACACTTCTTACTGTGACTGAAAATGGGTATGGCAAAAGGACAAAAATCTCAGAGTACAGGCTGCAGTCGCGCGGCGGAAGCGGAGTAATCAATATCAAGACACATGGCAGGAATGGAAAGGTAGTTGGCATTGTGTCTGTAAAAGACTCTGACCAGCTTTTGCTTGTTTCATCTGGAGGCAAGATGATAAGGCTTTATGTAAAGGGAGTCTCAGTCATTGGAAGGAATACTGGTGGAGTAAGGCTAATGAAAATGGACAAAGGGGAAACAGTAGTTGCAATTGAGAAAATGGCAACAGAAGAGGAGGAAAACGGCTCTGCTGAAAAGAAGAAAGAGGAAAAGGACAAGCCAGATGAGCCTCCCCCATCGCCAGCAAGCAAGCCGCCAGCAAAAAAAGAAAAAGAGCCCGCACCTCCAAAGCAGGAGCCAATTATTTTTGCCTAGTTTAAGTAAGTAGAATCGCTAACAATCTCATCGCCAAATTTGCTTATGTCTTCGATGTTTTCTAAATGGGGCGCCTTATCGGAGAGTAATCTGATATGTACACTAGTATCAAGTCTGGTATTATCTTCTAAGTTCTTAGCCGTTGCAATTATCTCATTGCATAATTCATCTACTTGTTCTTCTGCTTTGGCAAGAAGTTTGAATGTTCTAACAAGCTCTGCAGCCTCAATATAGTCAAGTTCTGTTTGGGAATCTCTAATCTTATTAACAGCTGAATCGAATATCTCCTTGTCATTAAGTGGCAAGTCTTCTCCCGTGGCTTTCTTTTTATGTTCGTCGAAATTAAGAGATTCTGTGGTAGCCTTAACAGTAACCGCAATGCTCTTAGCCGTTTTAAGAAAGTCACCAAACTTGTTTATGTTAGAGTTTGGGTGCGTGAGCATTGCCAACCACGTATTAGCAGACCATACACCTGTCTTTGTTATCTCTGTAACAGCCGCTACGAGTTCTTCGCGAAGTTTAGGCATGTCTGTTTCAATTTTGTCAAGCAGATAGAAAAAATAGGGGATATGCTCAGCAGTAATGTCCCGATGGACACCAAGCTTTTCCAACTCGTTGATAGTTAAAATCAATTCATTGCAGAGTTGCTCTGCTTCTTCTTTTGTTTCCATTCTAAGGCTGCTCCTGAAAATAAGTTTTTGCGCTGTCTTATGCTTAAGTTGTGCTCCCTCAGTTAATTTGCCAACAGCTGAATCAAGAATAATGCTTGTTGGGAAAACTTTGATCTCTTCTGACACCACATTAAGGGGCTTACTATACTTTGAGAATCGGTCAGCTAGTTCTTTTAGTGCCCTTAAGAGCTCCACTCCCTCTTTCTTGTCTATTTTTTCACTGACTAAGCCAGGGAGCTTGTCTGAATTGATTTTGTCAACTGAGAATAGCCTACTGAGGGAGAGTAGTGACTCCCTAACTTCAGATCCTTTAGTATTGCCCACTATTTTTTCAACTAAAGCCAAATTGTCTTTGTTTGGAGTGAATTTGACTTCTAAAAAGAGATCGTTAGGGGTCACATCTGCATACATAAATTGCTCTTCATTAGTTTTGTCTGCTATTTTGTTGTAGATTGATATAAACAGGCCTGTCTCAAATGTTTTTGGATCAAAATTGGACTTTTTTGATATTACCTTCTCGAACTCAAACAAAGCATCAGCACGCATAGGTTTTACAGTTTTTTCTTCGATTTGGGCTTCTATTTCACTGATTTTCTGGCTCCATGTCTGCTCTGGTTGGGGTAGCTTCTTTGAATTGAACTTTGTTGAAGGAGGACCACTTCCTGTTCCGGCGTTAGGATACAGTTTTAGTCTAGACATGGTCTTCTATCTATAACAACAAATATAAAAAGATATTGATTAGTTTTGAATGAGCCCTCTGAAAAATTTGACAGGCGCAAACTTTCTGATTTTATTTCTCCAGGCAAAAAAGCCAAGAGTAATTACTATACTTGCTAAGAAAGTGAGAAATGCGACCAATTCAAGCCCTGCTTTTGGGATTTGAGGCACTGTTCCCCAAAAGTAGTCTGATATGTCATTAAGCAAAAACCAGGCAAGTGCCAAGAGAACTATTGGAAGCGCGATTTTCTTTTTTGGAAGAAGGGCAGCGCCTAAAAGAGCCATGCCAATATGCCCGATTATGAAAATTACTGTTACTGGAAGCATATCTGGCAAAGAATAGTAATCCCAGTGGAAAAGAAGTATAAAAACTGTCCATAAGCCATATTTTGCCATGCCTATTGCTGTGAAAAAAGAGTATGATGGGGAGTTGATGAGCTTTAGGAGGATGGGAATGGCAAGAAGAACATAAAGAGGGCAGTCTGGCACAAATATAAGAAGGTTAGGAGAGGTGGAGAAAAGCTGGCTAAGGTAATAGTATGTTCCAATAAATACTGCTGCAATTGTTAGGATAAGGAGCAGATTGAACAGGAGTTTGCGCTTGTTTTCCTTCATTTATTTCAATCTCCGAGCAGGTACTCCCCCCCATGTTTGCCCTGATGGTATGTTGCAGTTTACCAAAGACATTGCAGAAACAGATGCATTATCCCCGATTTTCACTCCAGGCAATACTGTGCAGTTTGCCCCAATCATTACCTTTTTGCCTATTTTCACTTTTCCTGTTCGATACTCATTTTGCAAAAACTCGTGCCCTAGCAAAACTGTGTTATATCCTATGAGAGTTTGTTCCCCTACTTCAATTAGCTCTGGGTAAAAAATGTCTATTGCTGCCCCTAAGCCAAATGTAACTCCTTTTCCTATTTTTGCGCCGCACAGCCTGTAAAACAAGTTTTTGAGCCTGGTTGAAGGAAAATAGCGGGCAGAGTATATGAGAATGAAATTGAATACTGTTCTTAAGGGAGGCTTTACTTTGCACCATAAGCGCATTGAGTTGCCTTTGCAGCGATGGATTGACAGTTTTCTCATGCAAGGAGTTTATCCAGTAGTTAAATAAAGATTAGCCTTGAATTGATGTTGGTGATTGGGATGGCAAGCTTGTATGACTTTTGTTTACCTGCAGTAGTAGTTGGGGGAATTATACTTATCCCAATGATATTAAGGATAATTTACCAGTATGAAAAAGGAATACTTTTCAGGCTTGGAAAATATGCAGGCACAAGGGAGCCTGGCTTAACTATTGTAATCCCAATCCTTGAGGAATTAAGAAAAGTGGACATGAGGATACTTACTTTGGACATACCAAAGCAGTCTGTAATGACCAGTGACAATGTACCTGTTTCAGTGAACGGAGTTGTTTATTTCAAGGTAAACAACCCAGAGGACGCAATAATCAAGATACAAAACTACTCATATGCAATGGGCCAGTATGCACAAACCGCTCTCCGTGATGTTATTGGCAGCATGAATTTGGATGATGTTCTCACAAAAAGGGAGCAGATAGGTGAGAAGATAAGAAGGGTTGTTGATGAGGGCACTGACCAGTGGGGCTTGGATGTTACTGCAATCAAGCTTCAGGATGTTGATGTGCCAGATGACTTAAAGAGGATGATGAGCAGGCAAGCTTCTGCAGAAAGGGAAAAGAGAGCAACCATAATTAAGGCAGAAGGCGACAAGATTGCTGCTCATAACCTGACTGCTGCTGCAACAACAATGATGGACACTCCTGGAGCAATGCAGCTGCGCGCTCTTCAAACCATAGACGGGTTAGGGCCAACTGCCTCAAATACAGTAATAGTTCCTTTGCCCCTTGAGCTTTTGGACGGCTTTAGGGATTTGGCAAACGCATTAAAGAGCGTAAGAATCTACAAGGAAGAGAAAAAGAAAGGGAAAAAATAGATTCTTTAGTTCCTGGCAAATGACAGGACATAGCGCTTATCTATTGCTATCATGCCTGATTTTGCTATTGCCCCTACTCTTGAGAGCACTGTGTTAAAGGCAACAAAGGATACTGAAATTCCTGCTGCAAACATGAGCCTTTCAAATGCTACTATTGGTATTAGGGCAAGCCAAAGCGCAGGTGTGCTTGGCACCAAATAAAGCCATGTTATTGAGCCTATTGAGTGTGCTGTGAAAGTTGTCCCAAGCGAGCGCAGGAAAAGGTGCTCAGGAAGCATAAGAGCAACTGCTGGTATTAGCCAGTAAAGCGAGTAAAACCATGCCTGGCCGCCTATTGGGTGAATAATAAACAGGCCAATGCAAACGAGCGGAACAGCTGCCTGAATGAGCTTTCCTTTTGAGTATTTTGCAAAGTAAAAGGCAGCAAAAAGCATTGGCGCAAGCCTGAGAATATTGATTAGCTCGGCTTCCCTTCCAAGCCAGAAGAATGAAACCACTTCTGCAAGCAGGACTGAGAGCACGCCTACTCCTGCACCCAAAAAGCCAGCCGCTATTGGCCCTATGAACTGGAAGAATGTGAAGCTCTGGTTCTCTGCTCCGAGAACCTTTGAGAAGTTGATGCCGCTTGCAACAAGCACAAGGCCTGTGAAGAGCATGAGGAAAGCAAGTCCTTTGGCTGAGAGAACATTTTCTATCTTCATGTTAAACACTCCGGGTGTTTGACAGGCAGTGCCCAAAGGCACTGGATTTTTCCACCCCTTATTTCCATTCACCTGCAGAAAACGTTTTACTATATCATGGGCAGGAATTTAAAAGAGTATGGCAAGAGCAAAGCCGTTTTGGCCATTAGTCAGAAACTACTGCCCCTTTTTCTTTCAGGGTAAAAACTACTTTTTCGCCACCCATCTGTTTGATCAGAATCATATCTATTGGGGATTTTGTTGCGTAATTCACTGCCTGGCGGGCCAGCTCTTCCTTGTTTTCATTTCCAAGAAGAGTGTAACACGAAACCATCAATTCATAAACTTGAGTGAATGATGGGCTCACATTGATTACCTCATTAAGGTCATCAAGTGTGTTTTCCACATTATAATTGGAGAATGACTGCATGGCCCTGCTGTAAAGCACATAACTTTGCATCTGACTCATTTCAAACACAGTGCCTCCAGAGCACTTTTCAGCAAGTTTCCGGTTATCATAATAGGTGTTTTCCTTGACATTAAAGAAAAATGACCTGCCAACAATAAATGGTATGTCTTCTTTTGAGACAACCATCTTTAGGTTAAGAAAGTGGGCTTCTGCAAAATCAGCAAGCATAAACAAGCGCATAAACGAATCATTGTCCGTCTTTCCTTGTGCTGTGGCGTTCTTGAAATACTCAAAAACCCTTTTTTCCTTTTGCTTGCCAAGCTGCTCGCCAGAGGGGAGATTATTGACAAGCCATGCAACTGCCTGCTTGTAATATTCTGTTTGTAACTTACGGTTAAGGGTTTGCAGCATTTTCACCCCGTGCCTTGCAAAATCGCCCTTATTCTTAGGTACAAAGGATATGTTGCCTTCCAGACTCATGTTTTCACCTGTGTTACTTTTTGTATATTAACGTGTAAATGTATTTAAACCTATTGGTCACTCTGACTGGTCAACCAGTTTCACATACCCTGGCTTTACCTTGTAAAGCTCCCCCTTGTAAATCAAATCCTCAATTATGCGCTGTGCTGTTCTCTCATCAACATTTTCCCCTGCTGCCTGGTCCTTTAGGCGGGAAATTTCAACCACTCCAAGCTTGTTTTGTATTTCCTGGGCTACCCTGAGTATTGTGTTTATCTTGTCAACCTGTGACTTTGGCCTTCCTGTTGCAAGTATGTCAATGTCAAGATGGCCGGTTTCCCTGTCACGGCTCACCTTGTCAAGAACATAGTTGGTAAGCCTTATTGCCCGCTCAGCGTCAATAAGCTCAACTGTTTTTGAAAGCCTGATTTTTGCTGAAGCCTCAGAAAGGCGGACCAGCCCTTCTATCTGCCTGGGAGTAATCGGGACTGCGCCCTCTGACTTGCCCCTTTTTCTCAGCTCAACATAATAGGTCTTTATTTTATCAGATGCATCCTGAGAAAGGACCGGCTTTATGCTTTTCCTCGAGTAGGCAATAAGTTTCCTGAGAAGCTGGGACTCGATTATTTCTGCATGCTCTTCTTCTGATGCCTTTCCAACCCCTGATTCTGCTGCAGTCTTGTGTATTGTGAGCAAATGGTCTGCCAGCTCAGTGTCTTTTGTTTCATCAAGAACATCCATTATAGGGAAAATAAGGTCAAACCTTGAAAGGATTGTGGGAGGGATATCAAACTGCATTCCAGGAAGCTTGTTTGGGTCAAACCTTCCGAACTTCGGGTTTGCTGCTGCAAGTATGCTTGTTTTTGCCCTGAACCTTGCAACTATGCCTGCCTTTGCTACTGACACTGTTTGTGACTCCATTACTTCATGCATTGCAGCCCTTTCATTGTCATCTATTTTGTCAAACTCGTCAACCCCTGCAATGCCGCCTGATGCCAAAACAAGGGCGCCTGCCTTTAAGGTCCAGCCCCCATCCCCAAGCTCATCCTTTTCAGCAGAAGCAGTAAGCCCTACGCCTGTGACTGACTTTCCGCTCACATATATTCCTTTTGGGGCAAGGTCCCGCACATACTGCAAAAACCTGGTTTTTGCAGCGCCTGGGTCGCCTATCAGAAGGATGTGTATGTCATCCCTGATTGGCACATTTCCGGGCATTGCCTTTTCCTTTGTTCCCCCAAAAAGCTGCAGGGTAAGCGCTTCTTTTACCTCATTGTGGCCATAAATGCCTGGTGCAACTGAGTTTCTAAGCTTGTCATAAATGTGCTCGTCTTTTGCAAGCTCTTGTATTATCTCCTCGTCAGCTTTTGTTATTTCAAGCTCCTCAAACTCTTTTTGAGTCTTTTTTGCATATATTACCTCAATGTAGCGGGTATAGACCTGCGCTGATTCTGTTTTTGCCCTTGACTTTATGTCTGGCCTTATCCTCATTATCCCTGTTATCTCTACTGTGTCGCCAGGAGTTAGAGTATTAACCAAATCATCCTCAAGCAAAAGCTGTATGTGAGCAGCAGGAGAGCCGCCTTTGAGCCTTTCTAAAAGCTCCTGTGCCTCTGCCCGCTGCATGTCAACAAAATAGCATTCGTCCTCCTCAAGCTTGAGTGCTTTTCTTTTGCATGAGTCGCATACCTGGGGAACTGGCATTCTTTTTGTCATTGGCACTTTCATGTGCGCGTCGCACATCTGGCACTTGTATACTGCTACTTTTACCTTGTGCTTTATTTCTGCCCTTTTTGTGATTACTCCCTTTATTGATATTAACTCCTTGATGTTCTTTGAGCTTATGTCCTGTATCATTGGCCCTGGCCCTGGCAAATTGAAAAACCGGACATGCGGCTCAAATGCCATGTCAGGGTGTGCTGTCTTGAAAGTCACTTCCTGTGTCTGTACTAAGGAGCGCTCTGCTGCCTCTATAAGATTGTCTGGCTGCTTTACAAGAAGGTCTGCAAGCTCCCTGTCATACTTTTCAAGGTCCTCATAGTCTATTACAAGGCTCTTTTGCAGAGGGTAATTCTCAAGAAGCCTGCCTATTTTTGGAGCCAATGCTGCTGAGTAGAAGTCTTCGAACTTTTCAATATATGGACCGAGGTCAGTTTCAGAAGCCATTTTCCCACACGCTTTTTCCCTCCAGGCTCTGTTGAGGGGGGAGATTATGCCACTATATAGTATATATAAGTTTCCAGACCCGAATACCGGTGACACCAACCCTCGCCTAAAGGCGTGGGCTTCTGGTGTGATTATGTGCAGGCCAAATATTCACGCCTTTACCCGCGCTTGAAAGCGCGGGCTTCGGGCGAGAGTTGGTGAGGTAATCCATCTGGTAGACAAAACAAAAAAGATATTGATAACTTCGGCTTTGCCCTATGTTAATAATGTGCCACATCTTGGCAATATAATAGGCTGCGTGCTGTCAGCAGACGTTTTTGCCAGGTATTGCAGGAGCAAGGGCCATGATGCCATATACATCTGCGGCACTGATGATTATGGCACTGCAACAGAGATAAAAGCATTAGAAGAGGGAGTTACCCCGAAGCAGCTTTGCGACAAGTATTACAAAATACACAAGGAAATTTACGAGTGGTTCGGGATTTCAACAGACATATTTGGCAGGACTTCAACCCCTCTTCACACAAAAATAACGCATGAGATATTCCTTGATTTGCACAAAAATGGCTGCATAACAGAAGATGAAACAATACAGGCATACGATGAAGAGAAAAAGATGTTCCTTGCAGACAGGTTTATTGAAGGCACGTGCCCTCACTGCAATTATGGGCAGGCAAGGGCAGACCAGTGCGAAAAGTGCGGAAAATTGCTTAACTTTGACGAGCTTATCAGCCCAAGGAGCAAGATTAGCGGCACTGTGCCAACCAAGAAAAAAACAAGGCATCTTTTCATTGACCTTCCAAAAATGCAGGCAAAGCTTGAAAAATGGATAGATAAAACCTCAAAAAAGGGCTCTTGGTCTGAGAATTCATACAGGATTGCAAAGGCCTGGTGCAAAGAGGGCCTGAAAAAAAGGTGCATTACCCGGGATTTGAAGTGGGGAGTCCAGGTTCCATTAAAGGGCTGGGAAAACAAAATATTTTACGTATGGTTTGATGCGCCTATAGGATATCTTTCAATTACTGCGAACCTTACAGAAAAATGGGAGGAATGGTGGCAAAAGCCAGATGAAGTAAATCTGTACCAGTTCATGGGAAAGGACAATGTGCCTTTTCATACAGTGATTTTCCCTGCCACTTTGATAGGAACAGGAAAGGGCTGGACTTTGCTGCACCATATTTCAACAACCGAGTTTCTGAACTTTGAGGGCGGCAAGTTCTCAAAAAGCAAGGGAATCGGGGTATTTGGAACTGATGCAATGCAAAGCGGCATTTCTGCCGATGTATGGCGCTATTACCTTCTTACAAACAGGCCTGAGAAAACTGACTCAGACTTTACATGGAAGGATTTTGCAGAGAAACTGAACAACGAGCTTTTGGCAAACATAGGGAATCTGGTGAACAGGACCCTTGTATTTGCGCAAAGGGAGTTTGACGGAAAAGTGCCTGACGGGAAATTAAGCAAAAAAGACAAGGAATTTGTTGAGGGCCAGAACAGGAAATTTGAAAAAATAGGCGCTTTTCTTGAAAAGGTGCACCTAAAGGATGCGCTTCATGCTGCAATGGAAGCAGGAAAAGAAGCGAATGCATATTTCCAGAAGAGCGAGCCATGGAAAACTGCCAAACAGGACAGGGAAAGGTGCTCTTCATCAATATATGTTCTTCTTCATCAGGTAAAGGACTTGGCAATTGTCCTTGAGCCGTTCATTCCTAATTCCAGTGCCTTGATTTTCAAGCAGCTGAATGCCAAGCAGGAAAAGTGGAGTGAGATTGGCAAGTTTTCACTCAAGCCAGGGCACAAGCTGGGAAAGCCGCAAATACTTTTCAAAAAGCTTGAGAAAAAGGAGATTGACAGGCTTTCTTCAAAATACTCTGGCAAAAAGCAGGAAAAAGAAGGGGAAAGCTTCCTGGAATCTCTTGACCTTGAGGTAGGGAAAATAACTTCAGTTGAAAAGCACCCACATGCCAAGAAGCTGTATGTGGAGAAAGTGCAGATGGGCAGGGGAGAGGAACGGCAGATTGTCTCTGGCCTTGTCCCTTACTGCAAGCCGGAGGAGCTGCTTGGGAAAAACATTATCATTGTAAAAAACCTGAAACCCGCAGTCCTCCGCTTCAGGGAGTCAAAGGGAATGCTTCTTGCTGCTGAAAAGCAAGGGAAACTGGAAGTGCTCTGCTGCCCTGATGCTGCACCTGGCGACAAGGTAGAAATTGATGGGGTGCAAAGCAAGCCTGCAGAAGAAATCACAATTGGCCAGTTCTCAAAAATAAGCATGCAAATAAAGGACTTTGTTGCTTATGCTGACGGGAAAAAGCTTTTAGTGAATGGAAAGCCAGTAAAAACAAGCAAAATAAAGGACGGGAAAATAACCTAGATGTCGATTTTTTGCTCTTTTTTAACGTGGTTTATAAAAGTTTGTTTGTTTTCATCTAAAAGTGAGACAGCCAATATCATGCCTGAAGGCCAATTTTTCCCTTTTACATTATATATGTAAGCTGCTGCCCCTATTTGCGGGTCTATGCCAAAGCCGATTTTGGCGCTTGTGATTGGCCCAAAAGAGAAAAGGCTGTATGCAAATCTCTTGTAAGGCGACAAATCGATTACATTGGTAGGCATTACAACAACATAATTGCCTGATACATATACCCTGCCCCTTACTCCGAGCAGGCTCTTTGGGATGGTTTTGCACTCAACAGGCTTGCCAAACCTTGTTTCCAGCTCATCAAAGGAGATTGTTGTGTCCTTGCCTGAAAATTGCACTATACTGCTGCTGAATAATGTTTTTTCCTCTTGTGAAGCAATCTGCCAGCCAGCAATGAGATTTTCCTGAGAAAAGCCTGCGCCCTTTCCTGGCTTTCCTTGCTCTCCAGCTCCTTTTGCCCCTGCTTTATACTCTTCTATGTTCACTACTTTCCATGCAGGTGAGTTATTTTTATAGGCAAGATATATGCACTCAGCTTCATTACCATTAGGAAACATTTTGATAACCGGCTGGTCAATCTCCTTCATGTAAAAGTTCTCTATCTTCGCGTTGTTGAGAGGCCCAAAGGTTTCAACCATGCCAAGAGTTGAAAATTTGCGGATTCCATGTTTGTAAGCGCAAACAATGGAGTAGGTTTCTGAAGCAGCGAATATTCCGCCGTCATTGAGCATAAAATAAACAGGCTTTTCCCCAAATGACGAGCCATCTTCAAACAGCATGTCTTTTGTCTGGTAATCAATCCCTCTCTTGTGAAGCATCACTATTCCTTTTTGCATTATAAAGTAGAATTCCTGCCTGCCATTGTCAAATTCTGTTTTCTCAGATATTGCATCCTCAAGCCTGGCGCAGCCGAACTTTTGCTCAAGGCTGTCGATTTTCAGCTCCTTTTTCTTGCCGCCATAATAAACAAAAATGCTGTTATCTTTCACAGAAACAGTGTCATTGCCCCCTGTGACTTTTGGCCTGCTCTTGCCTCCAGCTGTGCCGGTGATCTTCTTGCTGCTTGTCTGGCTTGTAAATTCAGGAAAATCAAGAAGAGGGCTTTTCTTAATGACTAATATATTATTTGGCTTGCTGCCAGGGAAAAAAGAGAGGGGATTTTTGGCTTTTGACTCTGCAGAGTTAACTGTGAGCAGTGCGGAAAGGATAAGTGTACCTCCAATGCCTGCGCCCCCCATAATTACCACTTGTTGTATAATGTGGCAAATGGTATTTAAATTGATGGGTACAAAGCTATAATAAGCAAGAATGCACTAATGAAAACAGAAAACACTTGATAGGTGGTATCATGCTATTGTTCCAAGCGAGCGCAGCAACAAGCACCCATAAAAAAAAGGACTTCGTGCCTCCATTACCGGCATACGTGGCAGTCCGTGAAGTGGCAAATATGCAAAAACGAGGTGAAGAAGAATTTGCAAATGGTTTCAGGAAAGAAACAAGAGAAGTCAGCATATTTGGTTACTCAGAATCGTCTAAGCCAGAACTCAGGGGCAGTCTGTATTTTTGGATGCCAAACTCTGAAGGGAAGATGAAAGACCCTAGATACAGCCTTGCTTATGAGTCTTTGGTTGATCTTAATGGCAGCCTTAGGGAGAGAATCTACCTTGATTTCAAGGGCATGGAGCTCACATACACAAACAGCAAGGGAGAGGAAGTGACTATTGAAGAAGGGGATATTATAAAGGGGCAACTTCTCAGTATCAACAAAAAAGCAAAGGATGGAGAAGGCTACGAACTTACCCTGAAGCACGGAACCCGCAAGCCAGAGGTTTATAACGTTAAATTTTCAGAAGGGACAGTCGAGTGGAAATCAGGCATCATAGAGAATGGCTCTGAAGTCACAACCTTCAGCATAAAAGAAGTAAGCTCTGATGAATCAAGAAAGTCTGTTTCTCTTTACCTGCTTGATGAAAAAGGGGAAAAGATAACAGACCTTACAGAGAACCATTGGAAGCACATCTTTGCAATTGCAAAAAGGCGCAATGAGCTTGCAGACCTTCTGGAAGATAACAATAGGCAGATAGTAATTGGTGGTGAAGGCTTCAAAACAGATCAAACTGCATTAGACGCTGACTACATAAGAAAAGGAGCGACGATTGAAAGGGATGGGAATGGGTACGTGCTGAAGCTCAAAAACGGCATTGAGATGGACTGGTCAGACCTCCAGTCAATTATTGACTCAATAAAAAAGACAAACGTTGACTTTGACTCAAACCTGACAGAAGGAAGTGTTGGCGGCAACCAAGGAACTGTTAATGGTTACGCTTATTTTGTCGGAAAGGATGAGCAAGGGATAAAGTATGAAATAAAGGGAGCTGCATACAGACTGAAAATCAATGACCTAGATGGCTGGTATTCAGAAGATGCGGTGACGTTCACTAAGTAGGCACCTATTTATATTAAATGGATAAAGAGAATTCTGCTAAAGGAAGGGTGGTTTTTTGAAGAAAATAAGTGATGCTATCTGGGAGATGGAAAAAGAGGGCAAAATGAATGTCCCTGCAAGGATATTTGCAACAGAAAAAGTTCTAAAGTCAATGGAGCTTGGAAGGACTTTTGGCCAGCTGAAAAATGTTGCCACATTGCCAGGGATTGTGAAAAGCGCGTGCTTAATGCCTGATGGCCATGAAGGCTATGGCTTTCCTATTGGCGGGGTTGCTGCTTTTGGAATGGAGGATGGAGTTATCTCGCCTGGCGGAGTTGGCTATGATATAAATTGCGGCGTCAGGCTGATTTGTACTAGTTTGAAAAAAGAGGAAGTTACACCAAAATTAAAGCAATTAATCAGCCTTCTTTTCAAGAATGTGCCATCAGGGGTAGGCGCAAAAGGAAGGCTAAGGCTTGAAAGGCCTGAGCTTGAAAGGGCGATTACTGAGGGCATAGACTGGGCAGTTGAAAAAGGCTATGGAACTGAAAAGGACAAGGAAAGGACAGAGGAATATGGCAGGATTGAAGGGGCTGATCCTTCTGCTGTCAGCGACAAGGCAAAAAAAAGAGGGTTGCCGCAGTTTGGCACAGTCGGGGCTGGAAACCATTTTGTTGAAATACAGGAAATAAAGGAGATAATGCTTCCCGAAGTTGCGGAAAAGTTTGGCCTGGTAAAGGGAAATGTTGCTGTAATGATACACTGCGGCTCAAGGGGGTTTGGCCATCAGGTGTGCGATGACTCTTTAAGGGAAATGCTTGCAGCCTCAAGAAAATACAATATAGCATTGCCTGACCCAGAGCTTTGCTGCGCCCCTATAAACTCTCCAGAGGCGCAAAAGTACATAAAGGGAATGAGGTGCGCAATAAATTATGCATTTTGCAACAGGCACATAATGATGCATTGGGTAAGGGAAACATTTGACGAGGTTTTTGGCAAGGGAACTAGTGAGAGCATGCCCTTGCTTTATGATGTATGCCATAATATTGCAAAGTTTGAAGAGCATGATGTTGATGGGAAAAAACAGATGCTTTGCGTTCACAGGAAAGGCGCAACCAGGGCATTTGCCCCAGGAAGAGCTGAGCTTCCCCCCTTGTACAGGGAAACAGGCCAGCCAGTGCTCATACCTGGAAGCATGGGAACATCTTCTTATGTATTGGCAGGAAGGCAGGGTGCAATGGAAAATACCTTTGGCTCTTCATGCCATGGGGCTGGAAGGGCAATGAGCCGCTCAAAGGCAAGAAGGACATGGACTGGGCAGCAGATTTATGGCAACCTTGCCTCAAGGGGAATTGTTGTAAAGGCAACTGAAGGTGGGTTGCTTGCTGAAGAAGCCCCTGGCGCATACAAGGATGTTGATGATGTTGTAGCATCTGTAAAGCAGGCAGGCATTTCTGACATTGTAGCAAAGCTTGTGCCAATGGGAGTTGTAAAGGGCTGAAGAGAAAGTTAATAAACATCAAAGAGTAAAAACTTCTCATGCCAAGGGCGACCGGAACAGCTGAGACATGCAAAAAAAAGCTTTCAGGCCTTGAGAAGGAAACAGGCAATGCGCTTGACCAGTTCATTGAAACAGCTGAGTCTGCAAGGGACTTTTACGCTTCAATGGAAAAAATAGAATCAAGCATAGCTTCTGCCCAAAAGCTCCAGGCAGCAGAAAGCGACTTAGAGCTTAATGAGGCTGTTGTGATTGCAGACAGGCTGGGAGATGAGCTTTTAACTGCAGAAAAGCTTGCCCAGGGAGCAGCGCTTTCCAAATCACAGGATAATTGGGCAGCTGAATTTGAAAAATTAAGAAACTCTCTTTTCAGGATGGAATCCCAAGTTGAGAGGATGAAAGGTGGCTCTGTGCTTGACACAAGAAACCTGGCAATTTGCTTTAGGAAAGATGCAAAGGCATGTGAAAAAAGGGTTTTAAGCCTGAAAAAGGTGCTCTCATCAAAAAGGAATTTTGCCCATGCAAGGGTAAGGCTTGCAAAAAGAAGGGTCGCAAAACTCAAGGCAAGCGTTGGAAAGGTTTTCTCAAAAATCACGAAAAAAAGGCTGAAAAAGAAAATTGCAAGGGCAAAGGATGAGATTTCTTCATTCATGAAAAATGGCAGGAGCGGAAGGATTTTCATTGACCACAAGCACCTTACGTTAAGCTCAAAAGAAACTGTGAGCAGGATCCCGATGACCCAGGCAGTTTTCTTTGCGCTTGAGGAAATGGCGCCTGTTGAAAAGTCCCTCCCAAAGCTTGGAAGAAAGGGAACTTGCATTGTAGGAAGGTTTGAGCAAAAGAACAAGGGCATTGATGTAAAAGTGGGGGAAAGAAGCATTGCAGGCGACTCAATAATTTACAGGCAAGTGCCAGTGGCTGGAAAGTAACAAGGCAAACAGCAAGCTTATTATAGGTTTTGAAGCTAAGTCAAGCGCCCGAATGTGCGGTTCGTCACGCGAATGGGCATGCGATGCAAAAAAGCGCATCACAAAACAAATAGCAACGGTGGTTTGAATGGGAATTTACAAGTACATAAAAAAGGCTTTTGAAAAGCATTACAGGGAAAGGAGCATTGTCTACAGGAAAAGGATAACTTCTTGGAGAAAGCTGGGCACAGTTGCAAGGATAAAAAGGCCCACAAACCTGGCGCGCGCAAGAATGCTTGGCTATAAGGCAAAGCAGGGCTATTTTTTGGCACGGGTTGCTGTTGGCAGGGGGCAGAGGAAAAGGCCAAAGCCCTCAGGAGGGAGAAAGCCTGCAAAAAACATTGCTTACCTTGCCCCAGGAAAATCACTTCAGAGGATTGCTGAGGAAAAGGCTGCAAGAAAATACAGGAACCTTGAGATTGCAAACTCTTATTTTGTAGGCGAGGATGGCAGGAAAAAATACTTTGAAGTGATAATGATTGACAGGCAAATGGTTCCAAACGCGCCAAAAGGAAGGGCATTTAGGGGAATCACTTCTGCAGGCAGAAAAGGAAGAATGACAATTCACCGTTGATAAGATGCTTGACATTGTCCTTGGGAAAAATTTTGCAAAGCAAAGAGGAATAAGTAAAATAGCCTGCGCCTCGCTCCTCAAAAACTTGAAAGAACCAAAAGGGAAAAAAGAGGCAATGGAAATTTGCAGGCTGAAAAATGTGCTTCTTCATTTTCCATGCTATGAATTCAACGGCGGAATCTGCACAGGAATCAAAAAAAGCAATGGGGCTGCCGTATTCTCCTTTTCTGATATACTTCATGAGCAGGGCTTCAGGAGAGGAATTTTGATTTCAAAAATGAGGCTTGCAATTGCAGAGTGCAGGAGGCTAAAGGCAGGCTTTGTTGTCTGCAGCCTGGCAAAGAAAAAATCAGAGCAAAGAAATGCGCGCGAGCTTTGTGCGTTTATGAGAGTGCTTGGCATGAGCCAGCATGAGATTGTTCATTCCTGCGCTTTGCTTGAAAGGCTGGCAGGAAAAAAGTGATAATATGTTCCCTTCAAAAAGATTCAAGAAACGGTATGTGTCTTTTTTCCTAACCTGCGATGCAAAGCCTCTGAAAGCTATGGATGCAAAAGAGTGCATACACAATCATTTCCTTTGCTTTTTCGGCGAGCTTGGTGTCTCATCGCTTGCATTCAAATTAATAAGGTATGATGAAAAAACAGGCAAGGGAATTTTGAGGTGTGAGAGAAAAAAAGTCGATGAAACGATTTTTTGCATGGCCTGCATGGGCAATTGGGACAAAAAGCAATGCAGGCTTGAGCCTGTTTCAACCTCTGGGAGCATTAAGCGGGCATGATTTTCTTATTTTTTCTTTTTTTGGAAGAAAAAATTCCAAAATTTAAGATTTTATTTTTTACGTCGGAGAAAATTTTAAGAAAGCTATAAGCGGTCCGAAATGCCTGAAAACAGGCATTAGAGCTTCGTTTTAAGAAAAAGAGAGGAAAAATGAGGAAAACTAAGCTAAAACGGCTATTAGTGAACCTAATTGGGAGAAAAGAGTTAATAGGGCTCTCTTTTTAGAGAAAAATCATTATGCAGCTTTGTTTATGGCAAAAAAGGATTAAAATGGAGTTTTTTTTCAAATTTCCGGAAAAGTTTATAAATGTTCTAACTGGTGAATATAAACGCTTCCCCTTGCGGGAAGAGGAGGGAAAGTGAAAATGTTTGGACCGCATCTGACCATGGACATGTATGGGTGCAGCAAAAAGAAGCTGAAAGACGTTAATTTTGTTTACAATTTTTTGAGTGAGTTGCCTGAGCTTATTGGCATGACCAAAATCATGCCCCCGTATACTTTTTCGTATTCCGGGCTAAAGCCAGAGGACTGGGGAGTTTCAGGAATAGTGCTCATTGCAGAGTCGCATATCAGCATACACACTTTCCCTGACAAGAATTATGCCTCTTTTGACATATTCTCATGCAAGGACTTTGACCCTGAGCCTGCAGCAGATATTGTTGCAAGCAAGTTTGAGACAAAGACATATGAGAAAAACTTTCTTATGAGGGGAAGGCACTTTCCAAGGGACATAGGAAGAATTGAGCAGACAGTAAAGCTTGGAAGGCAAAGGGAAAGAGTAAAAGCATCAGATGACCTTTGAGATTATGCTTGGCCTTCCTGGGCAGTCGCTGTCGCAAACCTCAACAGCATCCAAAAAGCGGCTCATTATCTGTGCACCATATTCATTGTTAGGGCCGTCCTTGTTTGGCGGGTAAGTTTTCTTAAGGTATTCTATGTAGTTTTGCTCCCCATCGCAGTCGCTGTTTTTGTCCCGCTCATAAACAAAAGTGTTGAGAACTCCTTTTTGCAAGCCTTGGCCTGCCCCATAGTAAGCATTTGATGCAAGGTAATATACTGTCCAACCTCTTTCCTTGTCATCCAGCCCGTCAGTGCACTTGCTAAGCTCAGCCCAATTGTTTGCAACAAATACTTCTGCCCTGTCAAGAGCTTCCCTAAGCTTGTTTATTCCGCAGCAGACGCTCATTGAAGGGTCAAACGGATAATAGCTTGTTCCGCCGCAGTCCCTTGTGAACTCATTGACTTCTCCGGGAAGCTCAATGCACTGTGCAACTCCAAATGCACAAGGCTTTTTGCCAGAAGGGCACTTGAAATTCCTTGGGCAGTCAGGTGGGTTTCCTGCCATGGCACAGATTTCTGCCATTGAATAGTAAGGCGCATGGTTTGGGTCTGGGCCTTTGTAAACATTGCATTTTTTTGAAGTCACAGGGTTTTTGCATGAAACTGCATATTGCTTGAAATTGCTCTCCTGCTCAAGCATTGCCCTGAAATAAGTTGCGCTCACATCCTCATCATCAGCCTTTTCCTCTATTGTTGGGTAAAGCTCGCAATGGTCAGCAATTCCATTTCCGTCACTGTCCCTGCTGCTGAAATGGTTGCCAGTATTGTCAAACACATCCTGCCTGTGCATGGGAAATTCTGATGGGCAGACTTCGCCGCAGTTCAGCTTTTTTTCCTTGTCAATTGGCTTGACCTCATCAGTTTTCAAGCCTTGCTGCGTGTTCATCTCATATGATATTGCATTTGACATCTTGTTTGTCTGCATAAAGTCGCATGACTGCCCAAAGCCGTTTGTTGAATAAACCAGTGGGTTTCTGAATTCCTCTACTCCATAATACTGGCAAAGGTGTGACCAGGTATTTAGCTCAGGGTGCTTTTGCGTGCCGTCAGCATTGAACAAGCCAAAGTTGCAGCCCTGCACATCAGGATCGCATGGGAGAGGGCCTGTGCCGTCAACAAACTCATAAAAGCTCATTGCTATTATTCCTGAGCTTGCAAAAGACTGTGTCAGCGCGAACATTGTCTGGTAAAAATTGTGGACTTTTTCAGCGCTCCACTCGCATGTGCCGGCTATGTTATTCCCCTCGCTCGCGCCTACATAAAGAATGATTGTGGGCTTATGGTAATTTTTAAGTATGTCTCTTGAGAATTTTATATTTTCATACAGTATTTTGTCTTGGTTGCATGTTTCATAGTCATTTGCCCGAAAGCCAAAGCCAATTATGTCAACCTTGTCATAATATGTCATGTCCCAGTTTGGAGGAATGCCAAGTATTTGCTCAAGTGCGTGCATATCGTTGCTTTTCACTGCAAGGACAGTAAGGCACTTGTCGCACTTGTCAAGCTCAATTATCTGCTGCTTTACCAATTCTATGTTTGCAGGGTCTGAGCTGTCAAAGTCAACCTCTGTTGTAATCAATGCAGGCCCGACACCTGATGCAGAGAATGGCCATACCTGGTCATATTGGTCAAATGCCTGGGCAATCTCCCCTGTCCTGTAAGGGTCTATTGCAGTGCTTCCAGTATAATACATAAAAACAGGCAAAATGTTCCTTTCAAGCCAGCATTTTGCCCGGCTGGGAAGAGGGACCCTTGGCGGGAAATTGTCCCCCTTCATCCATTTTGTTGCAAGCTGCAAAGAGTATTCGCAGTAAAGGTTTGCACTGTCTGTTGAAACAAATGAAGGACCTTGCCCGAGCATAAAAGTCCGTGAATGTATGTCACTGTCCTTTTCAAGCTCAGTTAAATAGGTTTCCATATTGCAACTCTCAAACCTGCAGTTGCCTGCCCCAAGGTTTGCGTCAAACCAGTCATCAATAAATTTAGCCAGTTCTGTTACCCAATTGCCCCTTCCCTCGCAGTACATGCAAGTGCATGGCTCTCCCCCTGGAACCTCCTCGCAAACATAGTCTGCAGGGTCTGAATACTTTGGAACTGTTATGTCATGCTGGCCAAGCTTCTCTTCAGGGCTTAATGGAAGCGCGCAGCCTGCTGTGAAGAATGCCAAAAAGATAAATGCTGCCACCAGCCATTTTTTCATTTGCACACCCAACATAAAATCAAATTCCAATTGGCCCTTGCCAAATTATAATGCATGGCAGGATTTTTAGGCTTTTCATAACCGATGCTTGTTTGCCTGTGCCTCTATTATTGTCTTAAGGATTTCAAACTGCATATCTACTGGCAGGCCGGTCTTTTCATGCTTTATTGTTTCTTTTCTCTTGCCTATCAGGCGTGGCAGGCAACTCTTAAACCGTTCAGCCACTGTGCTTGTTTGCTTTTCCACATGGTGCATTGCAGAGTCTGTTACAATATCGTCGAGCTTTTCACCGGTTAAGGCTGTCAATGAATCGTCAAAGCCTGCTTCAGTTCCCTTATACCTTCCATATGGGTCTGAATGCCCTGGTCCCCTTTGAAGGACTGTTGAGCCAAGCGGAGTCCTTTCAGCAAGGCGGTAATAAAGTGCCCTAAGCCCTCTCTTCTGCGCAAAGAGAAGGGGGTTGAAAAAAGTGAGCGAGCGGCTGTTGAGAGGGGAGTAGGCAAGCTCTTCATGCTGCATTTTCATAAGGTGCAAAAGCGAGGTTGTGTCCTCCCTGTAGGCTTCCTGCATTGAATCCTGCCTTGTTGTGAACTGGTCTTTGAAGGTTGTCTTGCCATCCTCATAAACCGGAGTATAATAGTTTTTCATCATTGCAAGGGGCGATTCGCCAGTGGCATATTGCACTTTTCTTGAAATCTGCGGAAACGCGTGCATCCTTGCTGTAATCGGGTCTTCGCTCCACATCCCTGGCACTGTCGGGCTGAAAACGTTTGTATGGAACATTATGTAAAGGTCAAGGAACCTGCCTTTTGCCCCGTCCTCTGATATGTCCCTTCCTGACATCATCTTCAATACATATGCCCTCCTCGTTTCATCAAGGTCAACATTGTTTTTTATTGTGTTTGCCACCCCTTCAACATATTGCTCTGCTTTTTCCTCTTCGCCTTTTGCCTTGTATTCTGCAATTTTGTCAAAAGCCTGGCCAATGGTTTGTGCCCCGCTCAAGCTTATGTCGTTGCCACGCCCGTCAGTAAGGTGATCATTCTGGCAATCGTTCAGGACCTTGACAGCATCGCCTGTCTTGTCAAGAAGCCTCTGAAGGCCGCGGACATTGTATGGGGTGTTATAGTACCACTCGCTGCCCTTGCCCCCTTTGTCAATAAGGTTTTTCAAAAAGCCCCTGTCAGAGTCCCCTGGCCTTGTGATTCCTGTTTTCTGGTAAGCACCAATCACCTGGGTAAGCCCAGAGTATTCCATGAACGACTGCTGCCTTGCATGGAAAAAGTCTGAAAAGGTCTTTGCCTTAAAGGGGAATGTAAACCATGATGAGACTTTTGGCGTCTGCCAGTGCGGGGCGCTTATCATGTCATTGCTCACAGGCGGAGGGTAGCCTGACGATGTCCTTGCTGCAAAGCTGACCTTGTCGTTCCACCACTTGTGAACAGCATACACAAAATTAAGGGTTGTGTGCGCATTCTTTTCCCACATTGCATTTGTTGCCCATAGGTTTGCCCTCTCATATACATTTTGCCCGGTCTGGTAACCCACATATGAAATCCAGTCATGGCCAGGCTCTCCTGCCCCAAGGGCTGTTCTTGGGTCCCTCATTGTGCTTGACTCTGCAATATTGTAGTGCTCCATAAACAGGCCTTGCGCATATTTGCTGTCAAACATTTTTGCAGGAATGCTGTACATTGTAAAAACGCTCCGCTTTGACCCATATATTGTGCTGTGGCTGCCTGTCCACTCTATTAGCTCCCTGTTGAATTCCTTATACTGCTTTTGCGCTTCTTTTTTGCCCTCCTTGTAAAAATCTATGTCGCCCTTTACCTCAGAGCTGAGCTTTGTGAAGCTTGATTTGCTTATCGCCCCCTCTGATTGCAGCTCCTTGAGTGCCCGAAGCTCAAGGTTTGCAGAATACCATTTGCTTTCCTGTTCAGATATCTCATTCAGGGTTTTTGCTGCAATGCTTCTCCTAAACTTGTAATAAAATGCCTTTGCATTGCCAATAAAGCTGCCGTCGCCCTGCTTAAGCTCTTCCATTTTCTGGTAAACAGCATCCTTCAAAGGCATGTGCTTTGCCTTGCCGGTTGTGACTTTGTCTTCATAAATGCCTGACCTGGTGGGGGTTGGCCCTACTTCTCCTCCATAAAAAAACTTCTCGTCAACCTTAAACCTATCTTCGCCATGTTTTGTCAACTCGCCTGCCCTCTCAGCCATTCTTTGCAGGCCCTGCCTTACCTGGTATTGGGCAGAATACCAGTCTTCCATCCTTTTTATCCTTGGGGCAAAGGATGTGTACATGAAATCTGCAAGCTTCAGGCCTGCAGAATAAACACCTGAGCGGAAGGTTTCCCTGCCCCTGTCAAATGATGAGAGTTTCCCAAAAATGTCGCTGTAGCGCTTGTCTTTTGCATAATTTGCAAAGTCACTGACTGATACCACTTTCAGGCTTGCCTGGTCAGCTTTTCCCCCTGCCAGGGATTCGCTGAGTTTTCCTACAAGGCGCTTTTCAGACTCTGCAGTCTGGTATGCCTTTTCAACATGCTCTGCTTTCATGGGGTTTCCAAAAAGCCACTTTCCATCCTTGTCTTTTGTCAGTATAACCATGCCTGATTCACGGCTTGAGTAGTTTGATGCAGGGGTTGATGCAAGCATTTTTGTAAAGTCCCTTATGTCTGCCCTTCCGTTGTTGTACTTTGACTTTAGCACAAGTATGTCCTGCCCATCCTGCATATGGCTTTTGTCATATTGGATAAAGGGAACCACTCTCCTGTCAGCCCTCATTTCTGACCCAAGGCCCCTTCTTCTGTCTACCCACAAGTAGCCCCGCTCAAGAAGGGCATTGTATGCCCCTGAATCCATTGGCTTGCCCTTCATTTCCTCAAAATTCCTGTCAAACTTTCCCTTGTTAAACTCTGAAGCAGTCATTCCAAGCCCAAGCTTTGCTGCAAGATCAGGTGTTTTTTCCCTGATCTTCTGCACAAACTCAGCATCATAATACTTGCTCTTGTAGTTAATCAGGTTAAGGAAAAACGCATTGTACCTGTTCAGATGGTCTGCATTTTTCTTGTGTGTCTGTTCAAGCATCCCAAGCAGGTTGTGGCCCATGCTTGCCCCTTCCCACCAGCCGCTTGTTGAAAACCCTGCAAGGTGCTCATAAAGCATGCCAATCTGGAGCATGCTCCTTGTTTTGGCATCAGCAGCATAGCCGAATTTTTGCATTACTGCCCCTTTTTCACCAAGCAGATAATTGTAGTTATTCCTTAATGTGTAGTTTGACATAAGGTCTTCGTTTGCCTTGCTTATTCCTGACAGGTATTTGAGAGGTATGGATTTGCCTTCCTTGTCCTTGCCGCCGTGCAGGATTCCGCCAACAGCATAATTATAGCCAACCCATGCCTGGTTAAACTTCTGCAAGCCTGACAAAAGGCTCTGGTAAAGGGCTTGTGGGTCTTTGCCAAGCTGATGCTGGATAAACTTGTAAAATGCCTTTTTTTCATCGCTTATTTTTGCAGGGTCAAAAAAGTCCACAAGAGAGGCAACGTTCTTGAATTTTGCAATTGTCCGTTCGCCATTCTTGTCAACGTCATAAAGAAAACTTTCCCATTCCACCCTGGGAATCTTTGCCTTTTCAAACATATGCTCAAGCTTGTTCATAAGGTAAAGCTGTGAAATGTTTTTTCCAGAGGCGCTTGACTTGTACATGATTGCCAATAGGTCGCCCTTTTCATCACCTTTAAGCTCAAAGCCGAGCTTTCCTGGTTCATTGAGCCTGTCAAAAGCATTGTTCTGGCTGTTGAGCCATCCGCCTGGGCTGGTGTTTGAAAGCAGCTTTGCCATCCTGTCAGACCGAGAATCAAACTCTTTGAGCTGAATTTTTTCCAGCATCCGCAGCCTTGCAAGAAGCTCAGGTGTTATCTTATCAAATTGTTTTGCCTTTATTCCTCCAAAGTCCTTTTCCATGCCAATTACGAGGTTAAGCATCTGGTTAAGCATCTGCTTTCTTGGGTAGTCAGACTCCTTCTTGCCTATTTCACCTTCAATAGCCTGCCGAAGCTCGCTTATTGCCTTTTTCAATTCACTTGCATTTGTTGCCTTGATTACTGCCCCTGTTTGCTTTCCAAGCCCAAGTCCTTGTACCAGGGCTTTCCCATATCTTGCTTCAAGTTCCTCTATTCCCATTCCATGTGCGTCATCAGCCAATATTTCTGACCTTTGTATTGCCTTGTAATAGCCGTTTTTGTCTTGCATGACAAGCAGCCTGCTCTTAATATCCTTTTCCAGCAGCTTGAATTCCTTTAACGCGTCTTTAAACCCTTTGCTGTTCAGTTCCTCTGGGAAATACTTGGATTTTTTAACTGCGTTTTCCTTTATGGCAAGATAATGCAGCTTTTCGAGCTTTTCTTGCATTGACAGCTTTTTATTTTGGGTAATTCCAGCTATTATTCTCTCATTGATCAGCATGGTGCTTATCTGGCTTTGGAGGTCTTTCCCCATATTTACCCCAAGGCCCTTGTCCAGCTGTGAGAGTAGGTTCTCAATCTTTTTCCTGTTTCTGCCATTATGAGCAAGATCTTCGCTGTAGATTAAGCTTCGTACGTTTCTCAGCATTTCGAAAAGCTCGTGCTTGTCCTTTCCGCCTTTTACCCGTATTCCCTTCTTAAGAACATCAATCTTATTCTCAAGCTCATTGAGGTGCCTTTCTATTTCCCCCTCTTTCGTTCCCCTGATTGAGATTGTCGACATGATCCTTGCAAAATGTGATTTGAACTCATCATTGAGCCTGTGGATCATCTCATCCCTCATGTTGTCCCTTAAAACATCATAGAACTTTGCAAGCCTGACATGCTCTGCTTTTCCCCTCTCCTCAAAGTCAAGGTAATCAAAGCCAAGAAGCCACTCAACAGACTTGCCGAATTTGCTGAGCTTTCCCTTTTCACTGCCCTTGCCTTTTCTTACAAAAAGCCCCTTTATTCCCTTTTCAGTAGACTTTCCAAACTTTGTTCTTGTCATCATCCTGAAAAGTCCTGCTGCATGCTCCCTTTTCACTGCCTTTATGCTCCTTTTTGAGCCAATGAACTGGGTAACTGAATCATTTATTTTTCCGGGCACTGCCACAAAACCCCTGACAACAGGTATTTTCCTGACAAAATTCCCGAACTTTGAATCCTCAATTAGCCTTACTGCCCTGTCAGACTTGTCAAGAACCGGGTTGACTATCTTCCTTGATATCAGGCTTCCCTTCCCAACAGAGCCCCTTGCCCTTGTTTGTGCCTGGATTGCTGCAAATGAATTGACATATTGGTTGAAAAGGTCGCCAGATTTAACCCCGCTTTCCTTCCTCAGGTGCTTTAAAAATTCTTCACATTTTCCCTTCAGGGCATTCCTCCTGCCCTTTAGCTTCCTCAAATACCTTTTGCTAAAGCCAGCCTTTCTCAAAAGCACTTCCCTCCCATGTTCTGTTTTGGGCTCATCTACCCTGTACTTTTCAAATATTCCATGCAGTTCCTCCCTAAAGCTGTTGATTGCCTTATTTAGCTGATCTGCTGTTGCCCCTGCCCTTGCAAGCTGGTTAAGCCTCCTGCCTAATCTTTTAAAAAGATCCCTTACTTCTTTTTTTGCCTTCTTTGCAGCTGCCCTGCCCCCCTTTAACTTGGCATGCCTTGAAATTGTCCTTATTACCCCCTTTAACGCAAGTTTTCTCATCTTTTTGTATTTTCTGAGAACAGAGCGAAGCATCTGCGGAGCTGTCGCGCCCCTGACCCTGAATGTCTGAACACGCGGAAGCCTGGGAACTGTGATGTCAAAAAGCGAAAGAGGGTCTTTTCCTGAATAATACATTGAAGCAAGAAGAAGCCCGGCTATCAGTATTGCAGGAAAGCACAAAAGTATGTTTGAGCTTATGCCGTTTCTTATTGCCGGCCCAAAAGCAGACAATGCCATATTGATGGCAGGGCAAACAACAGTTGAAGTTGTGAATGGGAGAAAGGACAGTTTCCCATCTTCAAACTCCTGCGTTGATATCAGGACCTGGCCGCAGCTCTTCATGCCGTCAATGCTCTTTATGCTCCCGTCAACAGGGTCTTTGTAATACTGGATGTTGCAGGAAACCATGCCCTCTGCATCTGACAACTCAGGATTGCAGATTTGGTTTCCGCTGCTGTCAGTGATTTCCTTTCCCTCAAATGTGAAAAATACCTCTGCCCCTTCAAGTGAGCTTACTTTTGCTCCAAAGCTCCTGTCAGAGTACTCCCTGATTTCATAAAGCTTGGAAAGGTCCTTGCTAGCCTTGACTTCCTCTTCCTTTGCCTTAAGCTCTTCCTCATCAACCTTGTAATAGTAGCTGACATCAAAATATGAGACCTTTGCAATGACCTTTGTGTTGTCAACTGAAACTGTGATAAATGTCTTGAATTGCCCTTCAGTTGGAGGGGTTTGGGATGACAACTGTGACACTAAGAAAATTGTCACTATAAATAGTGCAGCAACTGCCGGTCGTCCCATTGTACAATATATCTACTCCCAATTCTTATAAATATACAGTTGATAATATTGGCGGTGGCTACCAGATGCTTGAATACCTGCTGTTAACTCCTGCACAGCTGTTTACACATAGCTTTGTTTTGACAGCATTTGCAGTGGCTGTTTCAATAGCCGCACTTTCACATATGGCAGGTGAACTTTTTTCCATGCCAAGCATCAAAGGCTTTGCAAGAGCAGAACTTAGGGAGCTTGGAGTAAGCGCTGTTATTCTGATAATCATAATACTTCTCATAATCCCTGGCGGCCCTTTTGACATGGTTGCAAGGGGCTTTATGCTGCCCGGCATTCCCCAAGACCAGGCATGCAATGAGTGGAAAGCTGCACATGGGCCAATGATAAGAGACCCGCATGGCAATGTGGCTTATGCAGCAGGAAGCCTTGCGTTTGCCCAGGCCGATTATTTTCTTGGCTGCAAGCCAGGAATGTCAACTTTGGCTACCCCATGGGCAACAGTGCCTGTCCCCAGTTTTGACGGGGTTGTGATGCCAAAGCTCGGATGGGGGTATTTTTGGCTGATGATGAATGAGATGTTCACTGGCTTTCTCTCAGGGTTCCATGTCCATCTTGCAATTGACATTTACAAGGTCCTGTATGTCGGAGTAGGGATAATGCCCTGGATTGGGCTTACCCCGATAAACATGTTTCACACATTTATAGTTGACCTGGTTGGCAATGTCTTTGCAGCCTTTATGGCGCAGAAGATGCTTCTTGAGTTTGTTGATGAGACCATGCTGTCGGTCTTTTTGCCTATCGGCCTTTTGATGAGGGTATTTCCTTTTTCGCGCAGGACAGGCTCCACCATAATAGCACTTGTACTTGCCGCATATTTTGTCTTCCCAACAACAATATTGATAAACCAGCAGATATGGGAAATGGTTGCCAACCCCCAGGGAACTGATCCAAACTGCGCAAAGATAGGGGACTCTTGCTCAGTTGACAAAGGTTGCTGCTCATATGATTGCAGGGCTGGCAGGTGTGTCAGCCCGCTCACAGACTTCACTGAATACACCTCAATCTATTCTCTGTGCCATGAAGAATATGATGAAACCGGGCTTTGGGGAAGCGCAATGGGTGAAGCCCAGACATACCTTAGTTCGCTTGCACTCAATCAGGAGAAGTTTGTCCTTGACACATATTTCACAGGAAGCGCAACCACCTCAAAATGGACAAAAACCCAGGCAAGAAGCAAAGAGGCCCTTGCAGAAATGCTAAAACGGGGGGAAAACAGCGCCAATATACTTGTTGGAACCCTTCTCATGCCTTTGCCAGGGAATTCTGCCCAGCTGGTATTCAGTTCAATTGAAGTTTTGATTATAGATGTTTCCCAGTTTGCACTTCTCGCAATAATATTTGTAGTCCTTGAGATAGTGATAACCATGACCCTGTTCAAGGACTTTGCCCTTCTGATAGGGGGAGAGCCAAGGCTGTTCGGCCTGGGGAAGCTGGTGTAAAAAATGTACTTATTGCAAGCAATGTGCACTGACCCTGTGTTCTTTGACACAGTTATTGTCCCAATGGTCGCAACAGGGCTTGCCACCATGGTTTTTGTGATTGCCCTTATTTACATGGCAGCGCAGCTCTTCAAAAGGCCTGAATATGAGGCTTTTGCATCAATTGAAATATACCAGGTCGGGGTTTCTGCAATCCTTCTCATCACAGTATTAGGGGCTTCATGCTTTGCCTCTGAACTTTCAAATGCATTTGCAGGGGCAGATACTTTTGCTGTCGGAAGAGGCTATCTTGATTACATTGCAAATGACATAGCACTCCCTGCTGTAATGGAGATCCAGTTTAGCATCCTGGCTTTCCAGTGGCTAGGCTCATGGAGCATGAGGTTTGGCCCGTCTGTGTGGGGGCTTGTGATGCCCCAATTTGCAGGCCTTATACTTTTTGAGCGGGTCTTTGAGCTTATCCTGACCATAATCAGCCCTTTTGCTGCAAGCCTTTTAGTCCAGGAAATAATACTTGAAGCAATAAGGGGAACTGCCCTACCATTCATACTGCCTGCAGGAGTGGTGCTTAGGGTTTTCCCTCCAACCAGGGATGCTGGAACTTTTATGATTACAGCTGCGCTTGCCTTTCAAATTGTCTTTGCTTACAGCTATGTGATGCACAATGTCATTGTCAGGGACATGGTCAGCTATGCCTATGCAAATGAGCAAAAAATAGAGGATGTGCTTGAGCCAAAGTATCCACACCTGCTTGAATCAATACAGATGGACGGGGCCTTTAACCTGACAAATTCACTTTTCCATCCATTACTTTCGCTATCGTTTTTAATGCTGCAGGCACTTTTCCTTCCTGTGTTTACAATGACCCTGACAATTGCATTCATAAGGGGAGTGTCAAAATTCATTAGCCAGAAGCTGGGATAAACATGGTGAATAGAAAAATAATCTTGGTTGCGCTGCTTTTCGCGCTTTTCCTTAGCTTTGGCTGCACTGCCCCGCAGGGAAGGAATGTTATGATATGGGGGTGGGACAGCCTTGTTGGCCTTACCCTTGCAATTGTTGTTCTTCTGCTTTCCCTTGGCTATATGGCAGCTGCATTTCTTGGAGACGAAAAGCTCAAAGTATGGGTAAAGCATGAGGTCGGCCAAGTTTTCCTCTCTGCAATAATAATTATTTTCACATTCGCGCTTGTCGGCTCCATGGACTATTGGCTCAAGGCAGTGAGCCTTGCAGGGGAGCCGGGATGGCAAAGCTATGTGAACATGGGAGTCTGCTGCAACCAGCAAACAGGCTGCATAGGGGGGGCTGCAGAAAACAGGGGAAGGGCATGCCATATTGAGATTGCAAGCGATTATTTGCAGATTTTGTATGAAAGCGCAAGGATGAGCTCCTTGTCTTTCCTTGACAGCTACTCTACATATGCGCTTTTGGGGCATATTTCAACAGAGGTAACGCTGACTGCCCTTGTAAGCCTTGCCCAATACACCTGCCGCCCATTTGCAGGGCTTGTAATGTCTGCAGAGTATTATTCACTTTTATTTGACCTTGCAGCAAAAACTATGATGCTTGTACGGGCCCAGCAGATTTTCATTGACTTTATGTGGTTCCCGCTTTTCCCTGTTCTGATATCCATGGGCCTGATACTGCGCGTGCTTTACTTCACAAGGAAACTTGGGGGGCTTTTGATAGCCCTTTCCCTTTCAATGTACATTGTCTTTCCAATGTTTTACGTCCTTTCAAATGCAATACTTTGGGGTTTTATGGGCGGATGGACAACCTCATGGATACCTTTTGGCAATACCTTTGACTCTCAGCAAGGGGCAGACCCAATGCAACAAAACCAAGACCTGGGAGTGCATGCAAAATACGTATTTGACCCTGGGAAAATTGCAGATGTCAATCCTTGCGACTCTTCAACAGACCAGGAAAAGCTTGAGATGAAAGGCCTGATAAGCGATTTCAAGTCTGAATGGACTGCTATTAAGCACACTACCTGGCTTGAGGACATTGTCGATTTCATGGAAGGAGGAGTAGGCACTGTTGCTCTAGGCGAGTCAAGTGCTTTTGGAGTACGCGGCCCGATAGGTACTCTGGCAACAATTATGGTATTCACAATCTTTACCCCGTTCCTTGCGCTTATGACCTCTCTTGCGAGCTTTAAGGTCCTCTCGCCATTGCTTGGAGGAGACGTTGAAATATCATTCCTGTCAAAGCTGATATGATGGAAATAAGCAAAAAAACAGCAATTCTGGCACTTGCGCTTTGCTTTGCAGCAATGCCTGGCCTTGCACAGGCAGGGCTTGTTGATAATGTGTTTGGCAAGCCTCAGATTATTGAATGCAATGCAGGTGCAAGCAGCCTTGACTGGGTGGGGCTTACGTACCTTGCTCTCCTCATAGGAATAATAATCGTCTCTATTGGGAGAATGTTGCAAGGCCTTTTTGACAGCCCAAAGTACAATGAATTCATCAAAAATACCCTTTGGTCCCTTGTGCAATCTGCTGCAATACTGTCTGTTTTCTCGCTTGCCCTTGTTGGGCTGCAGAATTTCGGGATTGAAAACATCGATACTGCAAGAACCTATGCAACAATCACAAGGAATACCATATCGTTTGACTTTGTTGTCATGGTCGGGGCAAGCGCAATGATGGGCTTTGTCACAAACATCAACCCCCAGTTCAAGATTCCTGGAACAGAATACTTTGGGATTTCATTCCAGATAGGCCCTATGTTCAAGCCTCTTATTGACTCAATGGGCCAGGTCATGCAGCTAATGACAACTGCGCTTGGCTTATGGAATGCCCAGCTTTACCTTCTTTGCTTTATCAAGGACTCAATGCTTGCCCTGTTTCTTCCTGCAGGGCTTTTTCTCAGGGCACTTGGCATAAAAGGAGGGGGAAATGTATTGATAGGCATTGCAGCTGCAATGTATTTCATCTATCCTTTCCTTATGGTGCAGGCAGGTGAAATAGTAACCAACCACATTGCAACTGACATTGCAAGGATGAATGCGCCCCATGTTTGGGGAACATGCACAGACAAGCCAATATGCTGCCTTATACCGACAGATGCTATGCCAGCAAGCATTGGCGAGGCTTTTGTCCCAAACGGAAAGAACTGGGAAAATGACTTAAGATATAGGGTAAGCCAGGAAAAAGTGCTAAAAGCCCCTTTCTTCATAAGCCTGGGGACAAGCACCCCGGTCGGGGTTGCAAATACCTGCATGTATAACACAGTTCTTGCAAGCGCTTACAAGACTGTTTTTGTTGATCTTATAGGCAGCCTCTCGATCTGGGACACTGTTGTCAGGGGAGGAGGGATTATCTCCATTGTGCTTATTTTCCTGCTGCTTAACCTGAGCTGGGTCTTTGCAATCATGATAATACCAATAACAGTGTTTGTTATGAACTCAATAACTGAGATGGTCTATTTTGTCTTTATAGTAACGATAATACTCCCATTGTTTGTCATTTTCATAACTCTCACCTTTGCAAGGGAAATTTCCAAAGTGCTTGGAACTGAAATAGACTTAAGCTCGCTTGAAAAGTTGATTTAATATGATGCCAATATCAGACATGATATGCAAGCCGATTCTCGAAGGCTCGCCAGATGCCTATCCAAATGCATTTGGCATACTTGGGGCAGGATGGCTTGAGCTTTCCTTGCTTGCCCTCCTCACTTCCCTCCTTATACTCACACTTGTGCACATATTTTCAAATTTCCTGAGGAACCCGCAGCTCACTACTTGGACAAAATTCGAGCTTTTCCAGGTCCTTGCAACAGCAGGAATAATCCTTTTCACTGGAACCATTATTTTCGGCATGTGCTCTTTTGACATGGGATTTGTCGACCCTGCACGCTATAATGGCATGAATATGTATGACATAATAGATGAGTATTTTGCCCGCCTTGAATTGGCAGCATTCTATCTTTTTACCATCATGGCCAGGGTTGTGAAAATACTTGCATTCATGAGCAAGATTGTCATGTACAGCAACCCCCTTGGCGTTGGCTCTGTCGAAAGCCCGCTCGAGTCCTTGGGGCAGATAAACTCTGTAATATTCTACCTTTTGAGCGGATTTGTCATTTCATTTATGCTTATCCAGCTTCAGATGAGGATGCTTGAGTATTTTGCCCTTGCTGCCTTGCATTATCTTTATCCGTTCGGGATATTTTTCCGAGCATTTGAGCCAACCCGCTCTTTTGGAGGCACCTTAATAGCGATTTCCATATCGCTTTTCCTGTTTTACCCAATGATACTTGTCCTAAATGACCATATCATAACAGGGCAGGTTGAAAGGGCAATGGGGGCAAGCGGAGGCATGGAGGATGAGCTTGAGATAGCTGAAAAAAGCCTTGACCCTGCAGACCCAAAAGTGCCTGATGAAAACAGGATTGCACAGGAAAAAGGAGACCTTGCCAACAGGGCGGAATTCAATTCATTCATAGAGGGGATTTCAGGCGGCTTTTTATTTTTCATGCGCCCCCTCATGCTTTATGTCATTGCCGCGGTTGTCCTGCCAATAATAAATTTCATTGTCCTTGTAGAAATCACAAAAGCACTGAGCAAGCTTTTGGGAGAGGAGATTGACGTTTCAAACCTTACGAGGCTGATATGAATGCCATTTTCATGGGAAGTGATTGCAACCCTGGTCGCCCTGATGACCCTATTCATAGTAGTACTGATGCAAATGATTTCAAGGGGATTTGGGCTGCAGAACCTTGGCATGTGGGTAAAGGCAGAATATTTGCAGGTGGGTGTAAGCTTTCTCATAATTTTCTTTGCCCTTGCAATGCAGACTGCGGGAAACAGAGTTGCAAGCGAGGTCACTGTTTCAGTTACTGCCGCATCAGGCAACATACAACTCAATGAAGCGACAGTGGGAAACCTTGGCAACCCTCTGAAAATCGCAAAAGCTTATCTTGAAACAGTAGTTTCTTGCGAGAGGCATATCTACTTTGTCACTTACACGAAGAACTTTTTCACTGAATTTTTCAGCAACATGAAAATTGACATCCTTGGCTCTGAAGCCATAGGGGGAAACTTTGTTTTTTCAGGCCCTGTGAGCCTTTACCACTATATAAACAACAATATAATTTACCTTGTTCTTTTCCATTATATACAGTACAATGTGCTGCAGTTTGCCCAGTATACCATGCTGCCAATATTTTTGCCAATAGGCCTTATTTTAAGGGCATTTCCTGTCACAAGAGGCGCAGGCGGCCTTGTTGTTGCATTTGCCCTCGGGTTTGCATTTGTTTTCCCAATAAGCTATGTGCTGATAGTTGCAATGATGCCAAATGTTTCTGCATTTTGCGGCCAGATCAGCGTAATGGCCCAATCTCCTGAAATCAATGATTATGAAGCTTGCCTTGGAAACCGCGGCGAGCAGATGGAGCAATACTACAAGCTCAAGAGCCACGCTGGCGATGATGCATCATTTATTGGCTGGATTCAAAGCTCTATTGGCATGTTTTTCCTTCAGGCTATTTTCTACCCATTGGTTGCGCTCATAGTGACTTTTACATTCATACGGCAGACTGGCTCATTGTTCGGCTCAGACCTTGCAGAAATAGGCAGAGGGCTTATCAAGATAATATAGGGAAATGAATTAGCTTTAAAAACTATTCAGCACTAGACTAGCCATCTCTTGTGGGAGAATATAGGTTTGCTTTTATGGAAATGCCAAACCCTTATCAGGGAAATTACAAGCTGCTGATAGCAATTCCGCTTTTGCTAGTCCTAGTCTCGCTTTTTTTCATACCCCAGATAAAAAAAGGAGTTGATTTTCGGGGAGGCACCCTGATAACAATGCAGGCACAAGCAGGGGTTGATGAAGCTGTCTTAAGAGAAGCGCTTGAGCAAAAAGGATTTTCTGTCTCCTCTGTTAAATCATTGCCAAACCCTGCTGGCTTTGAGATTGAGGTTGAAATAGAAAGGGAGGAATACCTGACAAGGGCTGAAGAACTGAAAAGCTCGTTTTTCTCAAAAATAGACGAAGTCTCAAGGCTTGAGTCTGATGTCACTGTCACAGGAAGTGCAGAGGCAATTGAAAAGTATTCTGCTGCAAGACAGGAAATTGACTCAATTGCAAATGAGCTTTTTGAGATTGCAGGCACAGGTGAGGCTGCTGCCTCTTATAAGAACAGCAATGACATGAAAAATGCTGTTGGCATCGCTTATAGGCATATACTTGACAGCTATTCAGAAGAGCTGGATAAGACATTGTCAGGGCTTGTTGATTACAGCAGCGCATCATTCAATGAGGTTTCATCTTCTCTTTCTGCCAAATTCCTTGACAAGGCATTGACAGTTGTCATTTATTCTGTTGTTCTTGTCAGCATTGTTGTTTTCCTTATTTTCAGGACGCTTATACCCAGCCTTGCAGTTCTCATTGGAGCTGCATGCGATGTTTTGATTGCGCTTGGTTTCATGGGCCTTGTTGGAATTCCCCTGACTTTGGCGTCATTTGCAGCCCTTCTTATACTGGTCGGCTTTTCGCTTGACACGGACGTATTGCTTACAATGAGGGTCATAAAAAGAAAAGAGGGAACGCCAAGGCAAAGGGCTTATGAGACAATGAAAACAGGGATGACAATGAGTGTGTCATTGCTTCTTGCCTTTGTCTGCCTGTTTATACTTGCTTCAGTAACCCACATCAATACCTATTATGAGATTTCAACAGTTGCAATTGCAGGCCTTGTAGGGGATTTGATTGCAACCTGGCTTTTGAATGCCATAATAATTCTTGCATACCTTGAGTCAGGAGGCTCAACAGGGGAGGAGAAAAAGCCATTTTTATCGTCAATGTTTTCAGGGTAGTTTTATGGGATTAAAGGATGAACTTATACAAGGCGCAAAAAGCCGCCAAGTAATGGCAATATTTGCATTCATGCTTATTGCGTGCGCTGCAATGTTCATTGACAAGGCAAATGGCGTGCCAATTTACATAGTTTCCCTTTTGGTAATTGCAATTGCAGTCACTTTCATAAAAAAGGACAATATACGTGTTGCAGGGCTTATTGCAATTGTGCTGCTTTCGCTTTTCTCAATCTTTTCAAATGGGGTCAACTTTGGCATAGACTTTTCAGGGGGTGTGAGACTGCCTGTGCTTCTTGAGCAGGCAGTTGACCCAACAACAATGGAGGAAATGGTCAACACAATAAAGACCAGGGCAGCATCATTTGGGCTTACCGAGGTAAAAGTAAGGCCTGTTGGAGACTCTGAAATTTATGTCGAGCTTCCGCAAAGCAGCCCGCAGCTTGTGAAAGATGTTGAGAATTTGCTCTCAAAGCAAGGGGTTTACCAGGGAATTGTTGATGGGAAGGTTGCTGTAAAAGGGGATGAGATTTATACTGGCACAATAGTCAGGATTCCCTCGCAATACCTGCAAGGAGCTGACTGGGGGGTTGGCTTTACTGTTACCCAGGCAGGCGCGCAAAGGTTTGCAGAAGTTGCAAGCGGAAAGGCCAATTACCCGCTTTACATGTTTTTGGACAGGCCAACCAATGCAATTATTGTAATAAGCGAAACTGAACTTATGCAAGATGCGCAAGACCAGATTGTGCCTTTGTCAAAAGCAAGGGCATTTGAACTTGCTGAAGCTTCCCTGTTCCTTGAAGGGGACAATATCTCCATTTACCTTGAGGAAGAGCTGGGGGAGAACTTCACAATAAAGCCAAAAGACAACAAAACAATTGCAATTGTAAAGCAAGGAAGTGAATTAATAGGCCGGCTTAAGGAAGCAGGATTTGCTGTGCATGAAAAAAGTGCAGAGGAAATGGCACCAAACTACATAATTTCGCCAGACCTTGAAAGCACTGACAGCGTAAATGTCTGGAAAGCTGTGGGGCTTTTGTCTGCCCCAAGGCTTGTTCCTTCAGTAACAGAGGGCATACCCAATTTCTCATATACAATAAGCGGCCCAGCGCAAGGCTCATCACAGCAGGAAAAAGCACTGGATGCCGCAAAAAAGGAAAGAGAGCTTGAGTCCTTGCTAAAAGGAGGGGCCCTTCCTGTACAGATTACGCTTGGCTCAAAAACAATTGTGCCAGCACCCCTTGGCGAGGAATTTTTGAGGCTCAGCCTTATTGGCATTGTTTTTGCGCTTGTTGCAGTCTCACTGATGGTTGCCATCCGCTACAGGCAGATGAAAATAGTGCTTCCAATGATTTTCATAAGTTTTGCAGAGCTTGCAATCCTTCTTGCTGTACTGGGGGCGTTTACAATTGACTTGGCTGCAATGGCAGGAATATTGGCAGCAATAGGAGTAGGTGTTGATGCGCAGATTGTTGTGACAGACGAGCTACTCAAAAAAGAGGAAGAGGCAAGAAAAAGGCTTGAAAAGGCATTTGGAATAATCACAACTGCTGTGATGGTTGCAGTTGTTGCAATGCTTCCCCTTCTTTTGGTATCTGGCCTTGTTGAAATAATCGGTTTTGCAACTGCAACAATACTTGGCGCGCTTTTGGGCTTGTTCATCTCAAGGCCTGCTTACGGCGCAATTGCTGAGAGGCTCTTTGGATAGTTATCTCTTTTTCCCTTTCTTCCCAAATATAGAGAGGTAAAGTGAATTTAGGATTGGCAAAATGTAAAATGGAAGTACTATTCCGATTATCACTCCTGTGATTATCCGCAGGAAGTTTGTGCTCTCATAAAAGCCAATAATCTGCAGGCCGCCGTCTATTCCTACTGGCACTGCAGCTGCAACCAATATCCATTTGTTTGGCCAGTCATCATAATCCATTTTCCATACAAAAGGCAGTATTAGAAGCCCGGCAAGCATTGCCAGGTAAATTGCCATGTCGCGTGAGCATACTGGGAATTTGTAGCCTGTTTTCTCCTCATACTCAACTGTATTTGCCCTTGAGCCTGAGAATTCGCTTGTTTTGTGGCAGTCTGATATTGACAGGGTCGCTTGTTCATCTTCAAACAGGCACAATGACCGGCTTGTCAGCTGGTGGCATGTAGGCGCAAATACTGCATAAAGCGAATCTGAGACTGGGTCTTGCTGCATTGCCAAATAAGGAGTAAATAGAATAAGCCCATTGAAAACCAGCATTAAAAGCACAAAAAATATGTATGGTGCCCTTGAATTTCCCATGCTTTTGCTATATGCCTTATGCTTATAAAGATAATTTACCCGATTTATTGTCACGGGCTCGTAGCTCAGCTTGGATAGAGCGGCACTCTCCTAGAACCCTTTTCGACGCATCGAAAAGCGTCGTCCTTTCTGCTAACGCAGAAAGACGCACCATTCCGCTTGCGGAATGCGTGTCTCGGAAAACTAGACTTTTTCCCTGATTGTTGGGAGAAAGGTGAAGGTCGAGAGTTCAAGAACCTTTTTCCGCCTTCGGCGCAAAAAGCTTCACCAAAAAGGTCGAACAAATCTCTCCGGGCCCGCTTTCCATTAGATTAGTTTTTATTCTTCATGCTCGATGTGATACACATGGTTTCAAAGCTTACGCAATTGTTCAGAGACGGAGTTAGGGACACCTGCCAGGGAGAGGTTGCAATACTTTTCTCAGGAGGGCTTGACAGCGCTGCAATTGCCACAGTTGCAAAGCATTATTCCACTCCCTTATTGGTCACTGCAGGCGTTGAGGGAAGCTCTGACCTTGAGGCTGCAAAAAGAATAGCAGCTGAGCTTGACCTTCCCCACCAGGAAGTTGTGCTAAGCGAGGAGGAAATAGTAAGAGTATACAAAAAGTGCTACAAGATAAAGCAGGGGGACCTTCTCAAGGTTGAGCTCATGGTCCCTGTTTTCTCATGCTGCAGGGTGGCTGCCAGGGCAGGCAAGTGGATGATACTCTCAGGCTCTGGTGCTGAGGAGCTTTTCATTGGCTATGACCGGTATTTCAGGTACAAGGGAAAAAGGCTTGAAAAAATGCTTGAAAAGGAAATAAAGAAACTGCCATCTGGCGATTGTGATGCACAGGATTTGGTTGCAAAAAACTTTGGCATGAGGGCAGCATATCCTTTCTTGTACCCGCCTTTTGCAAAAGCAGTGCTCTCAAGGCCATTAAAGGAAAGGCTTGGCACAAGGACTGACAAAAAGCCCCTTCTCAGGAAAATAGCTAAAGAATTAGGGGTTCCAAAAGATGCAATTGACAGGAAGAAAAAGGCAATGCAGTATGGCAGCGGGATACACAAATTTCTTCTCAAGAGAATAAGAGGGATAGAAGCAGAGATTAAGATGAAGGAAGAAATCAAAAAAAGGAAGTGGGAGGAAGAAGCTGCAAAAAGAAAAAAGAGGAAAACTGGCTAAAGCCAGCCAGCTCATTAGGTTTGGCCCTCTGATATTGCCCTCCACACTGTCATGTGCGAAACAGACAAAGCATCTGCAACGTCGCGCATTGAAAAGCCCTCCTCAAAGTAGAGCCTTTGCGCAAGGTTAAGCTCTGATCCTGTGAGCCTTTTTGGCCTTCCTCTTTTCTGTGCATCTTCTGAACCCCCATTTTGCATATAAGCACCTCTTTTGTTTTTTCAAACCGCAAAAGCAGGGAAAAAAGCATCTGCTATGGGTTTTTTTTCAAGAGGCCAAAGCAAATTGCCAGATCACAAAGGCCAGAAGCTACTGCCTGTAGCAGTGCATCTTTGGAAAAATAAGATTAGCAAGGCTAACCCATGTTGCAACGGCTTTATTTTGTTCTTGCTGCCACATGTTAGCACCTGTGAATGCATTGTGCCTGCAATCTCTTTTATAGGTTTGTATCTAAATTCCCCTCTCTTCAGAAGCACTCTTTCATCCCGTCATCTTCGTTGTAAAGGGTTTCACCTGTCTTCTTCAGACTTCTCAGCATCGTTTTTCCAACAGGCTCTTTGAGAAGCTCCTTGTATTTTTTTGAAATCCCGTTTTCCTGCCCTTTTCCAATTTTTGTCAACTTCTTTTTTTTCAATTCTTTTGTTTTCATATGAACACCTCATTTTATTTTTTTCAAACCCTGCAGCAAGGAAAAAAAGGCTTGTGCTAAAGGTTTTTTCCAAACGCCCAAGCACTTGCCAAGCCACCCAGGCGAGAACTAGTGAGTAAAGAAGAAGCCAAAGCTAACGCATGAGAATCTGTTTTTGCCTGTATCTTCCTTCATGGTTAGCACCTGTGGCTGATTATCTGAAGCCAGTTGTTTATATAAGTTACTTTTTCTTGCCTGTAACAAAAAGATGCTCAAGGTCATAAGGAGCAAGCCCGATTTTTTCTGAAACATCAATTTCTGACGAGATTTTTTCCACAAATTCATCAAATATCTTTTGTGGCTGGCGCGTCACATCAATGCTTTGGGACTTTATGCAAATCATCCCCCAGCCGCCCTTTTTGAGGAACATTTGGCTGTTTTTCAGGAATATTTCGTCCTGGTCTGGCTGGGCAACATCCTGGTAAATAATATCTACTTTACCTATGTCATCTTTGTAAGTCTCTGGCTGGCGAGCATCCCCCATTATTGGCAGCATGTTGTGCCTTTTTTCGCAAGTGTTCAGCAAATCCCTCATTGAGCGCTGCGCAAATTCAACGCAAAATACTTCCCCTTTTTCCCTAACTATGTCTGACACATGTGATGCTGTTGTGCCTGTTGCTGCCCCGAGGTAAAGGACTTTTGAGCCTGGCTTTATTGGCATCTGCTTTAATCCCTTGTGAATTGCTGCTGCCAATTTGCTCCTGTAAATGTCCCAAAGCCTGTACTCTTTGTTTGCTTTTTTGACAAGCTTTTCCCCATATACCCGAAAGCCAGGGGCTAAAGAGCAGGTTGCAAGCTTTTCATTGAGCAAATAAACGCCTGGGAATTTCTCTTTCATAAAACCACTGTGAAAATAAACGGGCTCGGTGGGATTTTTGGGCGACGATTTTTGGTGGAGCTTTTTAGGCATCCCAAAAAAGGTCCGAACCCACGGCTTTCTGGTTTCCTCAGAGGCAATGCGCACAATCGCGCATGAGCCAGTGCTTTTTCGGAAAACAACACAGTTTTCCGTGAACGCTTTTGTCCGCAGACAAAAGGGTTCTTAAAAGCCAGACACTCTAGGCCAAGCTGAGTTACGAGCCCGTTGGGTTTTGGAGTTTCATAACCTTTTAATACTTAGCGAGAGTTATTTTGCCATCTTTTGGTGTTTGGGGTGCGATTATGAAAAATATCATGTGGTTTTCAGAGATTAGGAAGACTAGCCTTGCCCAAGTAGGGGGAAAGGGGGCAAATTTAGGAGAAATGGCTGCTGCCGGCCTTCCTGTGCCTGATGGCTTTGTCACTACTTCAGGGGCTTATTTTCTATTCATAAGGCACAACAAAATAGAGAGAATGATAAAAGAGATGACAGACGGGCTGGATGTTGAGAAAACTGACCAGCTCAGCAAGGCTTCTGAGACAATCAAAAACAGCATATTGGGCGGAGAAATACCAAAAGCGCTTAGGGATGACATACTCAACGCCTATAAGAGCATGGCAAAAAAAAGCGGAAAAGAGCCTTTTGTTGCAGTGAGAAGCTCTGCAACTGCTGAAGATTTGCCAGAAGCCTCTTTTGCAGGCCAGCAGTCAACCTTCCTGAATGTGAAAGGGGCTGAAAACTGCGTGCAGGCAGTCAAAGAGTGCTGGGCCTCATTGTTTGAGAAGCGCTCCATTTACTACAGGGTCAACAACAACTTTGACCATCTGAAAGTAGGGCTTGCAGCAGTTGTGCAGCAGATGGTCCAGTCTGAAAAGGCAGGCGTGCTTTTCACTGTTGACCCAATGACTCAAAAAGCAAACAAGATTGCAATTGAGGCAGCATATGGGCTTGGAGAAGTGGTTGTCTCAGGCTCAGTCACACCTGACAGGTTTATTGTTGACAAGAATTCCCTGAAAATAGACATAAAGGATGTTGCAAAGCAGACATGGATGATTGCAAAAGTAAATGAGAAAAACCAGAAAGTGAATGTAAGGGCAGAAATGCAGGCAAGGCAAAAAATAACTGACCAGCAAGTAATTGAGCTTGCCAAGTTTGGAAAAAGGATTGAGCAGCATTATGGCAAGCCACAGGACATTGAGTGGGCTTTTGCAGAAGGAAAAATATACATAGTGCAGTCAAGGCCAATTACTACCCTCAAAAAAGTGGAAAGCCCTCTTTCTGGGGTGCCTTCAATTTCACAGGAAAAAGAGGAAAAGAAAAAAGTTCCCCAAAAGCAGGAAATAAAAGCAGAAGTAAAAAAGGAGGAGGAAAAAAGAGGTGGAAAAGTGGCAAACGAACCTACAGCTGACAAAATTGTAACACGCGGGCTTGGAGCCTCGCCAGGAGTGGCAAAAGGAAAAGTTGTATTGCTTGCAGGCCCAAAAGAAATCCCAAAAGTGAAAAAAGGAGATGTGCTTGTGACACAGATGACAACCCCTGATTTTGTTCCTGCAATGAAAAAGGCATGCGCAATTGTCACAAATTCTGGGGGAATGACCTGCCACGCCGCAATAGTGAGCAGGGAAATGGGAATTCCATGCATTGTTGGTACAAAGGATGGCACGAACAAGCTGAAAGAAGGCCAGCTTGTCACAGTTGACGCAAGCAGGGGCATAGTTTATGATGGGGATGTTGGGCTTGAAGAGCAAAAGCATGAGCTTCCAGGCCTTGCAGGCTCGCAAGCTTCTTCAGTGCCTGTTACAGGGACCAAAATCTATGTGAACCTTGCAGAAGTTGATTTGGCTGCAAAAGTGTCAAAGCTTCCATGCGACGGGGTTGGTTTACTCCGTGCAGAGTTCATGATTGGAGACATTGGAATACACCCAAAAAAGATAATCAAGCAAGGCAGGCAAAAGGAATTCATTGAAAAGCTTGCTGACAAGCTGCGGACTTTTGCAACTGCGTTTTACCCAAGGCCTGTTGTTTATAGGACAACTGACTTTAAGACAAATGAGTACAGGAATTTGGATGGGGGCCAGGAGTTTGAGCCTGAGGAAGCAAACCCGATGATGGGCTACCGGGGATGCGCAAGATACATAATGGAGCCAGATGTGTTTTCGCTTGAGCTAAAAGCAATAAAAAAAGTGCGCGAAGAGTTTGGCATGAAAAACCTGTGGGTAATGCTGCCCTTTGTAAGAAGGGTCGGAGAGCTTCGGGCAATAAAGGAGATGCTAAAGGCACATGGAATACATCACACAAGGGACTTTAAGCTGTGGATAATGGTTGAAGTGCCGTCAACAGTTTTCCTGATTGACCAATTCTGCAATGAGGGAATTGACGGGGTGAGCATTGGAAGCAATGACCTTACTCAGCTGACACTTGGCATTGACAGGGACAACTCAACCCTTGCAGAAGGGTTTGACGAAAGGAATGCAGCTGTTCTTAGGGCAATCAAGCATGTTGTAAAAGTCTGCAATGAGAAGGGAGTTACTTGCTCGCTTTGCGGCCAAGCCCCTTCAGTTTACCCGCACTTTGCAGAAAGGCTTGTTGAGTTTGGAGTTACAAGCATGTCAGTCAACCCTGATGCTATTGAGAGGACAAAAAGGATTGTTGCAAGCGCAGAAATGAAGGTGCTTCTCAAAAGGCTGGCAAAGCTGAGCAAAGAAACAGATGAGGAAAAGGGTAGCTTTGATGACTAGGGTAATTTGATGCGCATCTTTGCTGCCTTGGTGCTGGCCTTTTTGCTTTTAGGCTGTACAAATGTTCAAAAAGGGATAGGACAAGTAAAACAGGAGAGTGATGACTTGAAAAATGAAATAGGGCTGTTGACCGTTGAACGGGGAGACACAGTAAGCGTAGATTATATTGGAAAGCTGCAGGACGGCACAGTATTTGACACGAGCATTGAGTCTGAGGCAAAAAATGCAAATCTCCCCCTAAGGCCAAGCTATGAGGCTTTGACATTTACAGCAGGAGCAAGGCAGATGATTGCAGGCTTTGACGATGCTATCATAGGAATGAAGGAGGGTGATGAAAAGACTGTGACACTTGCTCCTGAACAGGCTTATGGCCAAAAATCAGATGACAGGATAATCTCAATACCGGTAAAGGGAATTGGCAATTCTGGAGATATAAAGGTTGGAAGCATGCTTTCAGCAGAAAACGGGGCAATGGGAAAAGTCATTGAGATAAAAAATGAGACTGTTGTTGTTGACTTTAACCATGAGCTGGCAGGAAAAACCCTTGTTTTCACAATAAAGATGAAAAAAATAGCCAAGGCTTCTAAGTAGGGCGGTTTTCTGAAAATAATGCTCCAGTTCCCTGAAGGCCTGAAAAAACAGGCCCCTGAAAAGGCAGAAGAGCTTGAAAGCCAGGGGCATGTTGTATATGTTTCTGCTTCTTCGTGCTTTGGGGCATGCGACTTATGCCTTGATGAAGCTGGGAAAGTTGGGGCAGAGAAAATAATCCACTTTGGCCACTCTAAATTCATGGAAGTAAAGGGAAAAATCAAAATAGAATATAATGAGTGCTTTTCTGAAGTTGACTGGAAAGCCTGCAGCAAAATGCTCAAAAAGGCGGCTAGCTTTCTGAAAAAGGAAAAGGCTGGAAAAGTTTCCCTTGTTTTTCCTGTTCAGCATGCGAAAAATGCCCAAAAAGTGCAAAACCTGCTTGAGAAATGTGGAATTTCTGTGAAACTTGGCAAAGGAGGAAAACACACCCAGCACAAGGGACAAGTGCTTGGCTGCGATTCTTCTGCAGCAAAGGTGCCAGGAGTTAATGCACTTGTTTACTTTGGAGGGGGCAACTTTCACCCCCTTGCACTGCCAAAAAATATGCCTGTTCTTTGCGCAAACCCGCACATTAATGACTGCTACTTTATAAATGAGGAAATAGCAAAAGCTGAAAAAAGGAGAAAAGGCGCGCTTCTCGCAGCCTCGCAGGCAAGCTCATTCGGCATACTTGTCTCAACAAAATGCGGGCAAATGAATTTGAAAGCAGCAAAAATCACAAAAAAGCTGCTTGAGAAAAAGGGCAAACAAGTGGTTTTGCTGGTTGCAAATGAGCTTAGCCCCTCATCAATTTCCAATTTCACAGGCATTGGGGCTTACATAAATACTGCGTGCCCAAGGATAAGGGATGACTCTGAAAGCTTTGGAAAGCCAGTTGTGAATGTGGCAGATATTAAAAGGCTGGCTGAGCTAATTGATGCACAGAAGTGAGTGGGACAATGGGTAAAAAGAACGTCGCTGAATATATATTAGATAAAGCAAAAGAGCAGCCAACTGTTCACAAGATAATCCGTTGGGCCTCTGTCCCTTTCCTTGTTATGCTCTCTTTGACCTTGCTTGCACGTTTTACCAATATTTTTGGAACTAATGAGACTGGAAACCGGCCACCAGTAAAGGAAAAGCCACCAGCCACTAAGCAGGTCAGCAAAAGAGGCACAATTATTGTAAATGATGAAAAGTACCAACTCATGAAAGAAATAGCAAGAAAGGACAGCACGCAGATAACCAAGGATTCAGTCAAAACTAGCCTTGGGGCAACAGGAAAGAGCCAGACAAAGCGCCAGACGCATTAGCCACCTATTTTATTTCTTTTCATTTCTATTTGTAGCCTGGTGTGTGGCAATGAGTATCATTATTGGCTTAACTGGGGAAAACTGCGCTGGCAAAGGCACAGTTGCAGATTACTTAGCGAAAAAGGGGTTTTACTACTACTCTTTGTCAGATGTGATAAGAGAAGAGCTTGCCTCAGCTGGAAAGGAAATAATAAGAGAGACGCTTATTGCAAAGGGAAATGAGCTTAGAAAGAACTTTGGCTCAGATATTTTGGCAAAAAGGACAATTGACAAGCTTCAGGATGACAGGAACTATGTAATTGACTCAATAAGAAACCCTGCAGAGGCAAAGGCCCTTCTTGCCACAGGCAAAATGACACTTGTTTATGTCACTGCATCGCCAGAAAAAAGATTTTCAAGGATGAAGCAAAGGAAAAGGGAAGGAGACCCCAGAAGCTATGAGGCATTCAGGATAATTGACAAGGTTGAAATGGATGGCAAGGATGAGTTTGGCCAAAAGCTTGTTGAGGTTTTTCCTCTTGCAACAAAAAAGATAGAAAATGCAGGCTCATTCAAGGACCTTTATTCAGCAGTTGATGAAATTCTCTCAGAGCTTTCAGCAGACTTTAAGCCAAAAAGGCCTGACTGGGATGTTTATTTCATGAATATTGCCAAGGTAGTTGCTTCTAGGAGCAACTGCCTGAAAAGGCATGTTGCTGCAGTCATTGTAAAGGACAAAAGGATTGTTTCAACAGGCTACAATGGAACCCCTAGGGGAATAAGGAATTGCAATGAAGGGGGATGCCCACGCTGCAACTCTTTTGCGCAAAGCGGCACAAAGCTTGAGGAATGCGTGTGCTCACATGGCGAGGAAAATGCAATTGTCCAGGCAGCATACCATGGGATTTCAATAAAGGATTCGACCATTTACACGACTTTTTCACCATGCATCATGTGCACAAAAATGATAATCAATTCAGGGATAAAAGAAGTAGTATACAACTCCAATTACCCGCTTGGTGAAATGCCTTTGAAGCTATTGCGCGAGGCAGGAATTGGCGTAAGGCAGATAAAACTTGAAAAAGACTAGCACTGGCACCCTGCTTGAGAAAGGTTTATCTATTTAATCTCTGAAGAAAGTTGTGATAGGATGAAAAAAGAGGAGGCAAAGCTAAGAATTGAGGAGCTTATTGCAAAATTCAGCCGTTATGAGAAGGAAGGGAGGCTGGCAAGGATTAGTGAGAACGATACAAAGGCAATATTCATTGAGCCACTTTTTGAGGCTCTTGGCTGGAAAATGCATGAGGTTGAGGAAGTTTCAAGGGAGAGCGCTCTTTCCAAAGGCAGGGTTGACTATTCGTTCAAGACAAGTGGGGTTGTGCACTTTTTCATTGAGGCAAAGGCAGCAGGAGTGGTTTTGGGGGAAAAGGAAACCAAGCAGGCAATAGATTACTCTTATTACCAGTCTGTCCCTTGGGTTCTGCTTACCAACTTCAGGCAGCTGATAATATACAACTCTGACTGGAGGGAAGGAGAACAACGATTCCTGAAGTTCGAGTTTAATGAGTATGCAAGCAGGATGGATGAGCTTTGGCATTTGTCCAAAGAGAGCATCCTCAAGGGCAAACTTGACGCTTATGCACAGAGAGTTGGCAAGGGCAAACCGCGCGAGCCTGTCACAAAGACCCTGTATGCAGACCTCAGGGAATGGAGAGGGGCGCTGACACGCAACATAGCCAAGCACTCGCGCATGAACAAGCTTTCCAAAGAGCAGATTGATGAGGGCGTGCAGAGGCTCTTGAACAGGCTTGTTTTCATAAGAACATGCGAAGACAGGGGGATAGAAAACCAGAGGCTTATGGAGGCAGTCAGATCATTCCGGTTGGAGAATAAGCGCAAGCTCAGCCGTTACCTTGGAGACATCACTGATGAGTTCAATGAGATATATGACAGTGACCTGTTTTCCCCCCACCTTGCAGGGGAACTTTACCTTGATGCAGAAGTTTTGCAAGAGGTAGTTGTTGGACTTTACACGTACGACTTTTCAGCCATAAATGCAGATGTCCTTGGAAATGTCTATGAGCAGTACCTTGCCACTGTAATGCGCGAAGGAGGAGGAATGCTCAAGAAGAATGGCAAGCGCAAGGAGATGGGCATCTACTATACCCCCACCTACATTGTTGATTACATAGTGAAGAACACGCTGGGAGAGCTTGTGGCAAAGGCAAAGACGGCAGAGGACTTGAAAAAGATAAAAATACTTGACCCTGCCTGCGGCTCAGGCTCTTTCCTGATACGCGCATTTGAGGTTCTGCGCGAGGCTTATAGCAAGAAGAACAGCGGGGACCACCAGATGCTTGGGGAAAATGTATCGAAAAACGCGCATGACATACTCACAAAGAACATCCATGGCGTTGACCTCGATATAAAAGCAATTGAAATAGTCTATTTGAATCTGCTTTTGCGCGCTGCCACAAGGCGCGGCCTGCTGCCCCCTCTTTCTGACAACATAAAGAGGGGCAACTCACTGATTTCAGGCACAGAAGAGGAGATGGAGAAGCTGTTTGGTCCCCATTGGAAGGAAAAGAAACATCCCTTAAACTGGGAGGACGAGTTCAAGGAAGTCATGGATGCAGGAGGATTTGACGTTGTCATTGGGAATCCTCCTTACATCAGGAGTAGAAATTTGGAAAGCGACGACCGTGAATACTTTTCCAAAATTTATCAGACTGCTTACAGAACCTTTGACATTTATATTTTGTTTATCGAAAGGGCACTTTCTCTTTTAAAGGCCGGTGGTTTTTTTGCTTTCATAGTCCCGTATTCTCTCCTTAATCAGCCATATGCAACAAAACTCAGAAAGATTATACTTGATGAATGTACTATCCTAGAAATAGTTGACTTATCCGAGTTCAAAGTCTTTCAAGATGCACAAGTCAAAAACTGCATAGTTATTTGTAGAAAAGGCAAATCAAAGCAGGAGTCATTCAAATCCACTATAGTTGACGGAGCAATAAAGAAAACTGAGAAGATAGCACCCGATGACTTCTATAATAACAGTGATTACATGTTCAAGCTAGAGATTACATCTGAGTCAAAGCCACTCATTCAAAAAATACAACAGGAATCACTTCAACTCAAAGAAATAGCTTACATCAGTAAAGGGGTTGAGGTATACGAAAGAGATAGTGGCAGAACAAAACAGGAGTTCATCCACCACACAAAAAAAGCCGGGTATAAAAAATATTTAGAAGCAAAGGAAACAGATAGATATGCCATTTCTTGGAATGGAAACTATCTGGATTACCAGCCTGAAAAACATTGTAGCAGTAAATTTCCAGAGCTTTTTGAAAACCAGAAAATACTTATGAAAAGAATAATGGGGAGAGGACGCATATCCACAACATTTGACGATGAGAATTATTACGTTGAAAACACACTAATATGCTGTCTAATGAAAATCTCTCTGGCTAAAAAATTGCAATTTGAAGAATCAGAGTTAAATATAGCAAGCAAATATGACCTAAAATTCTTGCTCGGTCTCTTAAATTCGAAACTTATTAGCTACTACTTCAAGATAAAGCTTGGTGACAAATTACAGATATACAACAGGGCAATTGAAGAGTTGCCTGTGCCCAAAAAGATAGAACACGAGCAGCAACCAATCATAAAGCTTGTTGATAAAATGCTGGAAATGAACAAAAAGCTCATTGAGATGGGAGATGTAAAAACAACTGAGCGCCAGAGGCTTGAGGAGGAAATCAAAAGAACAGATGCACAGATTGATGAGCATGTGTACAAGCTTTATGGAATAACTGAGAAGGAGAAAAAGATAATTGAGGAAAGTTTCAAGAAATAGGTCGCTTCAGATGTTTGACTATGCCTCTTTTGATTGGCTGAACAGGGTAATTTATCCTTCGTTGGCAGCCATAATTTTGTTTCTTCTGTATCACGGGCTCATGAAAAGAGGGAGATTTTTTTCTGATAAACAAAAGATCGCCTTATTCAACCTAATCAAAGAAATAAAGATAAAATATGATTCAGCACTAAAGTGCATCTATCTTCCGGTGTTTTTGGCATTCATTCTCTTGTTTTTGCTGACTGTGCTTGGCTTGCCTCTTGGTAGCCGGAGTGAGCCTCTGTGCCTTGCAATATCTACCAGCGCCATACTCGCACCTATAAATGAGGAGATAGTCTATCGGGGGTTCATATTCGGAGTGTTGATCATACCTTTGCTGCAACTTTTCAATTTGACTGCAAAAGGTAAACTAAAGGAATGGAAATTTGGAAGATTGTCTTTAGCCCTAGTTTTGGTTGGGATTGTTCTTCAAGGCATTCTTTTTGGCCTAGTTCACGGAAAAGGAAATATGTTTGCCATAATTATATCTGGAATAGCTGGTGGCGCACTTTTCTATTTTAATGGAAAGAACCTTTTGCCCAGCATTATCTTCCATGCTGCTTGGAATACTATGATAATTCTCTCAAACCCTTTCATTCTTTGCTGAAAAGTAGCTTACCTTACAACTGTTCCGCCATGCTTTTTTCCTTCAACTGCTTTTCGAACATCAAGGAGGTTTTTCCCATGCACAAAATGGGCGCATATTCCTGAGCGGGCAAGCAGTTTGCATGCCAAAAAGTCAAATACAAAGTGCGTTCCTGCCTTTCTCATGTCATTTTTCCCTGCCAAGTCTATTAGCTGGGCATAGTTCATCCTGTGGAATTTCTTTGCGTTTGGGTGGCGGATTGGGTTGGCTGAATATACCCCGTCAATATTGGAGAGGTTTATCACGCGCTTGCTTTTGAGGCATTCTGCCAATAGAACTGCATCAGAATCTGTTGTTATCCCCGGAATTGTCCCGCCCATGACAATGAAGCGGTGCTTTTTTGCCTGTGCGCGCGCCTGCTCAAAATTGTTGCATACAACCCGGTTGACATTCTTTTTTACCACATCTATGACAAACTGGGCGTTTTTTTTGGTTGCATCTATTGCTGCCTCATCTGCCTCAAACTCGCTGGAACCTTTTTTTCTCGCTGCGCCTGCCCACTTTCTTGCAAGCTTGCCGCCTCCAACTACTATGCCAAACCTGTATTTTGTTGAGGAGAGCACCCTGAAAAGCGACTTTACATATTGCTTGTCTGGCTTGCCTGGGTTTACCAGAGAGCCACCTAATGAGAGAACCACTGTTTTCATGATGCGTTTTTGCCGCAGAGGTTTTTAAATGATGGTTTTAACAATTCACCTAGTATCGTGGGGGGAGATTAAATGGGAAAAACAGACCTTAGCAAAGACATAGAAAAGATAGTAAAAGAGCTTGAAAAAAGGGAAAAGGAACAGGACAGGATACTTGGCTCTACAAGGCAGATAATCAGGCACTGCTCAAATGGAATAAAGCTGATTCATGCAGGAAAAGTAAAAGAGGCAAAAGAAGAAATCTCGCAGGCAGAAAAAAAAGTTTCTCCCCTTGCAAATACTGAGAGGTTTTCTTACCTTCTCTCGCAGGTTTACCAGGAGATAGCAGAGGCAAAGCTGCTTTTGGCTGCTGTCGAAAAAAAGCCGCTCACTTCATGGAAGGAGCTGAAAATGCCATTTGAGGCTTATTTGCTTGGCCTGTGCGACCTTGTTGGCGAGCTTCGCAGGGAAATGCTTGAAATGCTGAAAAAGGGAAAGGCAAAGGAGGCAGAGCGCTACTTTGAGCTGATGAGCAGCATTTATGACGAGCTTTTGCCAATCAGGTTTTCAAACTCGCTTTTGCCCAATTTCAGGAAAAAGCAGGATGTTGCAAGGCACCAGGTTGAGCAGGCAAGAAGCGAGCTTGTAAGGGCAGGCAAGTGAGCTGTAATGCTTGTTTAGACAGGCTCAAACTGCCAGGTTGGCTTCATTATTTTCAGTACGACTTGCGTATTTGTGTGCTCAACATGCGGTATTCCTGTAAAAGACTTTATCAGGTTTGAGAATTTTTCTCTGTTTTTTGCTGCGATGATTGCAATGCTGTCATATTCCCCTGTGACATCATATACTGCTACAACCCCGCTTATTTTGCTTATTTTCTTCTGGGTTTCAAGCATTGCACCTTTTGCGATTTTTATCTGGACCATGCCCATGAACTCAAAGCCCAGCTTTGTCAGGTCAAGGTTTGCCCCATACCCTTTGATTATGCCTGTTTTTTCCAGCTTTTTTATCCTTGAGATGACTGTTGTTGGGTGCATGTGCAGCTTTCCTGCTATTCTCCTGAAGGACTGGCGGGAATTTGAGCGAATCTCATGAAGGATTTCTTCGTCTGTCTTGTCCAACATTTGTCCACCTTCTTTCAATTTTTTCTTATTTTATTAGACATTTGAGCATAGAAGTTAAAAAGGCTCTGTTTATTTCTTGCTATTTTTCAGAATTAACTATATATATGAGCTAGCAGCAACAGAATGCAACAGGGGGTGTGAAGATGCTAGGGGAGATAACGCAGGAAGAGACACAGCGGGTGCTAAAGGACGCAAAAAGCAAGAATGTCAAGTTTGTTGACCTGGAGTTCGTAGACATTGCAGGCAACCCTAAAATGTGTGAAATAACTGTTGAAAGGCTTGAAGATGTCTTGCATGGAGGAACTTGGTTTGACGGCTCTTCAATAGAAGGCTTTGCAAGGATTGCTGAAAGCGACATGTTCCTTGTCCCTGACACAAGCACATGGGCTGCGCTTCCATGGACAGGAAACAAGACTGCCAGGATAATCTGCGATGTTTATGAGGATGAGAAAACGCCTTTTGAGGGAGACCCGAGAAATGTGCTCAAAAGGCAGCTTGCAAAGGCAAGGGAAATGGGACTTGGGCTTAAAACAGGACCAGAGCTTGAGTTTTTCATTTTCAAGGGAACTGATGGGGGCAGGAGCAGCGAGCCTTCTGCAGTAAGAATTCACGATAATGCAGGCTACTTTGATTTGGCAACAAGGGATGAGGCAGTTGAATTAAGGCAGGAGATTGTGCCTTCCCTTGAAAAGATGGGCATGAAAATAGAGCGCTCGCACCATGAGGTTGCCCAGGGCCAGCATGAAATTGACTTTTCTTATGGCAATGCACTGAAAATAGCAGATGCTGTGCTCACTTACAAGACGACTGTGAAAACCCTTTCAAAAAAGTATGGGCTTTATGCCTCTTTTATGCCAAAGCCAAGGTTTGGGATAAATGGCTCTGGCATGCATGTTCACCAGTCATTGTGGAAAGGGGAGGAAAATCTTTTTTATGACGAAAAAGGGGAGTACAGAATCTCTTCTCTTGCAAGAAATTATATTGCAGGTATAATGGAACATGCACAAGGCTTAACAGCAATAACAAACCCGACTGTCAACTCATACAAAAGGCTTGTTCCAGGCTATGAGGCCCCTGTTTACATATGCTGGGGAAGAATAAACAGGTCTGCATTTGTGAGAATACCGAGAAACCTTGAAGGAGAAAGAAATAAGGCAAGAATTGAGTGCAGGTTTCCTGACCCGTCATGCAACCCATACCTTGCTTTTGCTGCAATGCTCTCTTCTGGGCTTGATGGGATTGAAAAAAAGCTTGAGCCTGCAAGCCCTGTTGAGGAAAGGGTTTATGAGCTTGGTGATGAGAAGCGAGGCAACCTTGGCATAAAAACCCTGCCCTGCTCTCTTGATGAGGCAAGCAATGAGCTTGAAAAGGACAAGGTGCTTATAAGGGCATTGGGAAAGCATGCCACGCAGAGCCTTCTTGCCATACAGAGAAAAGACTCCAAAGAGCACAGCATCCAGGTAACCCCCTGGGAAATGCAGCGCTATTTCGGGGTTTTGTGAGAACAGGGCAAAGCAATTTTAAATGCTTGTGCAAAGAAAAAATGGGGGGATTTGAATGAAATTAGTACTTGTGATTATTACAGCATTTGCTTTGCTTTTTGGATGCCCTGGCACTGGTGGAGATGAGGCACCAGAGCAGGCTGAACAGCCAGCAGAACCAACCGGGCCTGCTGACTTGACTCCAAGTGCACAGCAAAACCAGCCAGAGGCAGTTGAAGAGGAAGAAGAAGAGGTTCCTGAAGAAGAACAAGTAGCAGAAGAGGAGGAACCAGTAGAAGAGGAAGAAGAGCCTGAGCCGCAAGCAGAGCCAAGAAGCATGTCTGACAATATTGCTGACGGAGAATTCATGATAGCTGACCAGCCTGCAGCAGAGCTAAAAATATATGTTATAGATGCTGGCCATGCTGACTCAGTGCTTGTGAACAAGGGCGAGTTTTACATGCTTATGGATGCAGGCAATTTTGCGCCTGTAAACAGTTTCCTGAAGGCAAAGGGAATTGACAATCTCAATGTTGTTGTTGCAACAAGGGATTACTCAGGGGCAATCAATGGGCTTGAAAGCATACTTGATGCTTACCAGGTTGGCGAGTTCTGGGAAAACGGGGCAAGCACAGCATCAGCAGAATATTCAAGTGAGTATATTTCATTGCTCCAGGCAGTTGAAACCAAGGGAATAACAGTAAAGCACCCAGAAGCAGGGGACAGGCTTTCTGTAAGCGGGCTTGACATAACAATACTTAACCCGCAAACGCAGAGGCTTTACAGCAATGTTGACACAGATGCAATAGTAATGAAGCTTTCAAACAATGATTTTTGCGCAGTTTTGCTCCACCCAACTATTTATGAGAGGGAAAATGCACTTATAAGCAGCAAAGAGGACCTAAGGTGCAATGTTGCCACCTTCTTCAAGCATGGGGAAGGAAGGCCAACAGGCTCGTCTGTGCTGTTTGACAGCTACATAAAGCCAAGAGATGTGATAATTTCTGTTGGCGAAAATGATGATGAGCTTCCGCAGCCAACAACAATTACATGGCTTGGCTTAAGGGACATAAGCATCTGGAGGACTGATGCTGACGGAACTGTTATGGTAAGCTCTGATGGCATCAATCCATATACAATAAGCGGAGGGAACTAGCTTCCCTTTGCCATTTTTCTTTTTCCTGCGCCTGCGGAGGTCAGCTCAACTCCTACCATTTTTGAGCCGTCATCTGTCCTTGTTACGCCCAATGCAACATCTGCATGGGAGAGAACCACATCATTGTGCGTGACAACAATGAACTGCGTATTTGCTGAAAGCCTTTTTATGAGGTCTGAAAGCTTTTTGCTGTTTTCCTTGTCAAGAGCTGCGTCTGCCTCGTCAAGTATGTAAAACGGGGCTGACTTGTGCATCTGTATTGAGAATATGAACATTAGAGCAAGAAGTGATTTTTCGCCCCCTGACATTGAGTCCAGGTACTTGTTCTTGCCATTGTCAGATACTTTTACAAGCAGGCCGCCGTCAAACGGGCTTGATGGCTGCTCAAGGACCATTGTGCCTTCCCCTGGAAATGCATATGAGAACAGGCGCTTGAAATGGTCGTTTACTGCTGAAAATGTTGAAAGGAATATGTTCCTCTTTTTTGCCTCTATTTCATCCATCATGCCCATTACTGCGCCTTTTTCATCCCCAAGGGACTTGACCCTGTTTTTTATGTCATCTATTTCAGTTTTCTTTTGCTCAAAAAGCTCTGGTGCGCGTAAGTTCACATTCCCCAATGAGTCCATTGTGAACTGGCTCTTTTTTGCAATCTCCTCAAGCTCCTGCCTTGTTGCATCTATTGTCGGGATTCCTGAGTACTGGTCAAGCTCTGCCTTTAAGTCAGAAAGCCTTGTTTCATTTGCCTGGCGCTTTACCCTAAACTCCACCTGCTCGTGCCTTTTTTTCTCATGCCCTGACTTTACTTTTCCAAGCTGCGCTGCGACCTCTGAGATTTGCTCTTCAAGGTCTTTTAGCTTGTTTACAAGCCTTTTTGCTGATGAGCTGACTTCTGCCAGCTTTTTCTCCTTTTCCCTTTTCAAGTTAGAAGAGTCAATGATTGCTTTTTTGAGGCTTGTTATGCTTTTCTTGCAGGAAGATAATTGTGAAACTGTTTCTTGTGCCTGCTTTTGTTCTTGGCTTAATGATTCTAAAAGCTTGTCAAGCTCTTCTTTTTTCGCCTGAAGCTTTGCCTCAAAGGATGACTTTTCAGAATGCATCTTCTGCAGCTTTTTTTGCGATTCTGAGTCTTGTTGCACAGCTTCCTGCTTCAGCTTTTCCTGCCTTTGGCTTGTCTTTTGCTTTTCATCTGCAGCCTGTGAGAGGCTTTCTGAGATTTGCTGGAGGAGGTTTTTTGTTTCATTGATTTTCTTTTGCAGCAGGCCTGCGTGAGACTCGATTTGCTTTATGTCATCAAGCGTTTTTTTCGAGGTTTTTCTGAGCTGCTCTGCTGTTTTGAGCTCAATTTCTATTCCTTTGAGCTTTATTTCTGAGTCTGCCTTTTGCTTTCTCTTTGCTGACATTTCTTCCCTTATAGAGTAAAGCTGTGAATAAAGCGTGTCCCTGTCTTTCTTTATTTTTGCAGCCTCTGTTTCTGCCTTTTGCAATGCATTTCTTGAGAGAAGCGAGCCTTTTTGCCTTCCTCCTGTGATTATGCCTGACTTTTCAAGAAGCTCGCCTTCAAGAGTTACCATCCTTGCTTTTCCTATTCCTGCCTTTCTTGCGCTTTGAACTGTGTCAAAAAGAAGCGTGCCTGAAAACACATAGTCCATTGCCTTGGAATAGGCCCTGTCAAACTGCACAAAGTCAATGAGCGGCCCAAGGCAGCCAGTTTGCTTTGCTGCTTTTGCCGAGGTTATGAACCTTGACATGTCAAGAGGTATGAATGTGCACCGGCCTGATTTTTGCCTCTTTAAAGCCTCTATTGCCTTTATTGCAGTGTCCATTTTTTCAACAACAACATAATTGAGCCTTGCGCCTGCTGCTGCCTCAATTGCGCTGCTGTGCTTTGAATCGAATTTTATCAGGGAAGCCACTGTTCCGTAAATGCCCTTGTGCTTCATCTGGTCAACTGCCTTTAGGGCAAGGCTTGCTGATGAAGGGGAGATTGTTGCCCTTAAGGTGGCTGCCTTTTCCTTTAATGAGAGGCTTTTCCTGTCAAGGTCAGGGATAAGCCTGTTAATTTCCTTTTCCCTTTCAAAAAGCCCGTCAATCTCAGCCTGCAGTGATGAAACCTCTTTTCCAAGCATCTGTGTTTCACCTGTAAGCCTGCCTTTTGTTTCTTTGCCAAGTGTTGCTGAAAGCCTTTCCTTTTCCTGTTTTTTCATTTCAAGCATTTTTTCTGTGTTTGAAAGGGTGCTTTGTGCTGATGCCTTTTGCTCTTTGAGTGAAACAATCTTGTCTGAGATAAAGCTATGCTCTTTTTCAATTTCAGCTTCAGCATTGACTGTTGCGCCTGTCTTTTTCTCAAATGAGGATATTTGCGATGAAACTGACTTTATTTTTGAGGAGATTTGCTTTTCCTTCTCAAGGAGCTTTTGCTGCTCTTCTTTTGCCTTTTCAATTCCAGCATTTATTTCACTTTCCTCTGATGAAAGCCTGAGCCTTTCTTTTTCCCTTTCAGAAAGGCTGACATTGTCTTGCCCAAGCTTTACCTTTAATTCTTCTATTTCCGCCAAAGCTGCCTCCCTGCTTTCTGCTGAGCCTATTTTTGAGACTATTTTCTGCTTTTGAGAATCAAGCTCTGATACTCTGGAGTTAAGTACACTGACCTGCTTTTCAAACTCAGCTATCTCCAAATCCAGTTTTGCCTGCTTTTCAACCAGAGAGGTATATGACTTGTTGAGCTTTTCATATTCTGCGTTTGCAATTGATGCTTTTGAGCGCTTGAACTTTTCCTGTGCATCAAGGTATGAAATTGCACTGTCCTTTTCCTTTTCAAGCTCATTTAGAAGGGCTTCCCTTTCCCCAAGCACTATGGTTGCCTCTGTTATCTTCTGCTCCACTTTTGAAAGCTCGGTCAATGCCTCGTTCTTTTTTGCGTCAAACTCTGATATTCCTGCCACAGAGTCTATTATCTGCCTTCTTTCCTTTGCGCTCATTTCAACTATCTTTTGTACCTGGCCTTGCGCTATTATGTTGTGGTTGCCTGCCTCAAGCCCATATCTTCGAAGCTCCTCCATTACCAAGGTCCTTGTTGAGCGCTTGCCATTTATCCTGTAAAGGGTCTTTCCCTCAGGGTTTATTGCCCTTTTTATCTCATACTTTTGCTCGCCTTCTATGTTAAGGGTCACTTCCCCGAATTTGCAGGAGGTATTTATCAGCTCTGCTACCCTTTTTGCCCTTAATGCCCTTAAGCTGCCCTCTCCAAGCGCAAATCGTATGCCGTCAGCTACATTGCTTTTTCCGCTTCCATTTGGGCCTGCAAGGCACACATATCCATTTGAGAAGTTTGCCTCTGCCCTTTTGAATGACTTAAAGCCCCTGAATTTGAGGCTCTTGATGTGGACCATTTGGTTTGCCCTCTTTGTCGCCTTGTGTGAATACTGCGAGAGATTTTAAAATAGTTATTGCCGCCTAATCCTATGCCTCTTCCTCTACAACAGCAGAAATCCTTCCAGAAGTGGTGTAATATGGCGCTGCATCGTCCCCTTCATCTCCGCATTGCTCATCTTCTGCTACATGCTTGCAGTTAAAGTATGTGATTGTGGCAAGCACTGTTTTGAACTGCTTTGGCTTTGGCTGCTTTGTTCCTTCAAAATCATAGGAAAAGCCTATTTTTGAGCCAGACTGGAAAATGTCATCAGGAATTTGGCTTTCCTGCATTTTGTATTCCTGCCTTCCTGATTCCCCAAGGTCTGTTGCAAGAAATTCAACGCTCCTTATTTTTATTGGGAAGCCAAGCCCGTTTGAAAGGATGAATGAAAGCCTTGTTGCCTCCCTGTCTTTTACCTTGTAAAGTATGAATGATGAGCATGAAAGGTCTGGCTGGAAAGTGCATTCTTGGACTGAAAAGCTGTCAGGCGAAAATGCCCCAGAAGCAAGGAGAAATGCGACAACTGCAAAAAGAGCAAGCAAAGCCCACCCATAAGTCATCAGGTATTCCATCGCTGCCTGCGCACGCAGGCGGCGAGCAGAGGCGGAACGCCTCTCAATGGCAGCTTGGCCATGCGTATTTTTTGCCATAATTGTTTTCCCCTAATAGGATATAAAACTCTTTACTTTGAGCAGGCTTTTTTCAGGGCATTAAAGTGCTGGTCAGATATTCCAAACTGGAAATAGTGCTTTTGGCCCATCTGGTCATAAACATCCATTTCAATGCTTATCTTTCCAAGAGGAAGGTCAGTTGCCTTTTCAAGCATTTTCACATACTGGAAAGGAACCTTAAGGTTGTTGTCACCGTCTGCGATTATTATGCCCTCTGCACACATTATTATGTGCCCAGAAACGTCAAGCCCGTTCTTGTAAATAGGCATTTTTCCCTTTATAACACCAAGCACTTCGTCCTTTTTTGCCTCTTTTGCCATTTGCACCACCTTTTTCTGCTTATTCACTTCAAAGCAAAATTTATTAATCTGAATCAGCATTTGGCAAGGGTTGTCTGCCTGGCTTTTTTTGTGCCATTTCTTGCAATTGCATCTATCCCTATGCTTTTTAAGTAATCTGCAGCAGCATTTTTGTTGGAGTTTGCGCAGATTATCTTTTTTGCTTCTGACCCATATATGTAGCGCATTGTGTCCTTAAAGTCTGCATGGTCAGACAAGGCAAATGCCTTATCAACAGGGAATTTTGTTACAGCAGCCCAGCCTGTTGCAACAGCTGTTTTGACATCCATTGAAAATGCTTCTGACAATTTTGAGCCAAATGAAAAATTCACCTGATTTGGCGGCATTATTGCAACAAAAGGCGAGCGCATCTGTTCTTCTGCCTCATCAGTGCCTGCTGAAATATAATCAAGCTTTACTCCGCACTTTTCATATGCAGCGCATATTTTTGCAGCCTTTTCATTAACAACCGGGGCAATTGAGCATTCCTTATTCAGGATTTTCACAAGCTCCTGGCTTTTTCCTTTCACATAAGCCCCAAATACTATTATTGACCTGTCATTTTTCCTTGTGAATTCTTTTATCTTGTCAACTGCTTGCCCCCTTGGTGGCATTCTCAAATGAGGCTGGCAGTATGTAG